>Ga0075418_10002639_pt1 | contig 20585 bp, 18 predicted proteins | sample SoiMetdeltSBSDD2_FD_81776 | JGI IMG/M metagenome (GOLD analysis project Ga0075418, IMG submission 81776) | Bulk soil microbial communities from a Populus tree surrounding site in Tennessee, USA - Soil MetaG P. deltoides SBSDD2 | ecosystem: Environmental > Terrestrial > Soil > Tree plantation...
CGCGAATACGTCGCGATCACCAACGAAGCACCGAAACCCTTCGTCTGGACGAAAACCGCTGACGAGATCCTTGCGAAGGTTGCGAAATTCTGTCAGCGAATCTCTAATCCGGGACACTAGCGAGGCTGCGCCTCCGACCGACGAGGATGTGGCGCCGCCTCGCTAGTGGCAGCGTTTGATGGCCCGCGCTCCGCGCGGGCTAGACGTCTTGAAGGGCGTCTCCAAAACTTGACGCGTTCACACCGAATTCGACCATTCAAGACGTCTAGCGGCGCCAACTCCGAGATCACAGCGGTTCGCATAACCACGCCTCGTGCTTCTCGAGAAACGATTGATCAATATGCATTGATGCCCACGCCCTCTCGTTACCGAAGTTCGGCGCAGTAGTTGTGTATACCTTCAATCCTGCCGTCTCGATTGTCAGTCCGCCGTTCTCGATTCGATATCGCCACGTCGACCCGAGCAGTCTTCTGATCGCACCACCAACGGCGCAGCGCGCCATGTTCACGGCAAGGCACGTAAGTTCCCGATCGTTCCATTCCAGATGCGTATCTGGTGGCGGAATGATCCGAAATTTCCTGACGCCATCGCCCGCGCTGCCGGTGTCCACGGCCGCGACATGAATCGGTGCTGCCATCTTCCCAGTTCTTCTCCGTTGAGACGTGCTCCATCCTTCTTTTCGGTCGCAGTTCGAGTGGAGTTTTCTCCCGAGTGAATTGACGGGCATTCTTGTCTCCGTCATCGGACGCGTCGGCGCAGACCTCGACCTGCCTGAATGCGACTCGGATAGGATTACAAGGCGTAATGCGAGGACTTGAGTGCGCCCGTTGCAAACCCCTTTGCAACCGAGGGCGAAATAGAGCGAGCGCCTCTTTGCAACGACACTGACGCCGGCGCGGCGCAAGGGTTGATAGACTAAGACGTTGACAGGTTCTGTCCCCGTAGCTCAGTTGGATAGAGCGAGCGCCTCCTAAGCGCTAGGCCGGCAGTTCAATTCTGCCCGGGGACGCCATCCCAACGACCCCCAGCATTCCGCCGATCGTCAACACACCCTCGAACCGATAGCCGCGCCTAGTCCCCTCGAGCAGACGAGTGAACCGGAGCGACCCCTCGAGAAGTTCGCGCAGCACCCTCCGGGCATCGGCGACATCGTCGGTGAGGAGCTCGCGCCACTGGCCGAGCATCCGCTGTGCCTGACGCTCGAGAAGGCGCAAATCAACGCGTGGAAAGGTATACCAGCTAGGCATTGACTAATATATATATCTATTGATATAGAGTCGGCATGCCAAAGCCGAAGCCCGACGCCTTCCTCCCGCTCAAGAGCAACTGGTTCCACATTCTCGTCTGCCTCGTCGAGGGCGAGCAGCACGGCTACGGCATCATGCTGGACGTGCTGGAACGCAGCAGCGGAAAGGTGCGGCTCTGGCCTGCAACGTTGTACGGCTCGTTGAAACGGTTGATCGAGGCCGGGCTCATCGCCGAGTCCGGCGAGCGTCCAGCACCGGAGCTCGACGATGCCCGGCGTCGGTACTACAAGCTGACGACGCTCGGCCGGCAGGTGCTCGATCTCGAAAGTCAACGGCTCAAGGATCTGGTGCGCGTGCTCGATGCGCGACGCCGGCAGGAGGCGCGATCGTGAGCACCTTCGTCGCCGGCTGCAGCCGCGCGTATCGGTGCATTGCCCGCGCATTTCCTCACCAGTACCGGGCGATCTGCGGTGATGGTCTGGAGCAGCTCGGCGAAGACGTCGTACCGCGTGTGTGGCAGCAGCACGGTGTGGCTGGCGTGATCCGGCTGTTCGCCGACCTCGTCTGGCGCCTGCCGTACGAATACCTCTCGACGTGGGCAGGCAGAGTGAAGGAGGCAACCATGACAGACGATCTGTTCGAAGGTACGTGGCGCGCCACGCAAAGTGAGGTGTCGCAGTGGAAAGTGGATCAGCCAGCGCCGCAGCAGGCCTATCTGCGGTTCGAGCCCACCGACGTCGGGTACTTGATGACGGCATACGGCGTGGTGAACGGTCAGGCGTGCGCGGAGCGCCCGCAAATGATCGTCGCGGATGGCCGTCGCCGCCCGTTGCTCGACTTGAGCGGTCGTCCCATCCCCGGCGTGCCTGCCGGGGCGATCACGTTCGGCAGCCGGCCGGATCCGCAAACCCTCGAGCTCGGCGCAGAGGTGGACGGTCAGGTGCTCCGCGCGGGACGGTACACGGTCTCCGCCGATGGAACGACGCTCACCGTCACGAACAAGGGCACCGGTCTCAATGGGCCTTTCGAAGTCGTGATGGTCTTAGAGCGCGTCGTCCCGGATCCCTACTAACCGCTCGGCCGACACGGCTCGGATGCGTCGACCAACCACCTACCGGGGCCTTGGTCAAGGCATCGCGGTTGCGGGCGCACAGCGCCAGGTCGTTCGGTGACGTCGGCACGAGTGACGTGCTCATTGCGGTGTTCTCCGCGTCGTCAAGTCTTGGCCTGTCGGGATACGAGTGCGATCACACTGGCAGTGTCGCGGGCAGTTGCCACATCCGCCTTGCTCGGGGCGGTGCACAGAAGCGCGCCAGCCACACCTCCGATCGGGGCGGCAGGCCGTTGAACGTCGACGACTGCGGCCGCAGCAGGTCCATCGACGCCGTTCGTAGCGTGCCGCAGCAGGCGCATGTCAGGTCGCTCCCATCGTGCCACGTCGTCGGCTAGCCGCCGTCATGCGGCGCAGTCATGGGCCGCTCCTGGTGCACTGCGCTTCCCTCGACGTGTCGCGATGGTTCTGCCGGTCGCCCGTCGCAACCGTTCAGTGGCAGCGCGTCGCCAACAGGCATAGCTTTCGGTGCTGCGCTGGGGCTGAGCCTCGATGGGATCTACGGGCCACTCGCGGCTCTCTTGCTCTTCGGGGTCGAACTGGCGCTCTGCCGCTGGTGGCTGGCGCGGTTTCGCTTCGGGCCGCTGGAGTGGCTGTGGCGCCCGGCGACCTATGCGCGACTACAGCGGATGTGCCTGGAGCGCACGGGCGAGGCCTTGCCGGAACCGACGTAGCAGACCGGCTCAACGGGGAGTCTTTTTGAGCCTCGGATCGCTCGTCGGCTGACCACCCGCAACAAAACGCGACACCGTGCGCCTTCTGCGCGAAGGCCCGGTGTTGCGTTCCGGGACCACGCGAACGCCGCCGTCCGGCTCACGCCACATATACTGTGTTCAAAAGCGGCTGGGGCGATTCAAATGCAAAATGGAAGCGACGCACAAGAAAGACATTGCCCTTCTGGTTCACATTCTGATTGCTCCATCGAGACACGTATTCGACGGCTGATCCGCTGGTCGGCGGTGGCGATGCTCGTGGGTGCGGGCATGGTGGCCGTTTTGGCACAGAGCGCGGCATACGAGACACGTGCGCGAGAGGTGTTCAAGCAGCTTGTCGAGATCAATACGACAGACTCGGTCGGCAGCACCACCACGGCGGCTGAAGCGATGGCCGTCCGATTCAGGGGCGCCGGATTCGCCGATGTCCGCGTGCTTGAGCCCGCTCCACGAAAAGGCAACCTCGTCGTTCGCTACCCTGGGAACGGCACGAAGCGGCCGCTCCTCCTCCTCGCTCATCTCGACGTTGTCGAGGCGAAGAGAGAAGACTGGTCGTTCGATCCCTTTACCCTGACAGAGAAGGATGGATTCTTGTACGGCCGTGGCACGGCGGACGACAAGACGATGGCCGCGGTGTTTGTGGCTAACCTGATTCGTCTGAAGTCGGAAGGCTACGTCCCATCACGCGACATCATCCTGGCGTTGACGGCCGACGAAGAGGGTGGCCTGCAGAACGGTGTCCAGTGGCTGCTCGCCAATCATCGCGATCTCATCGACGCGGAGTTCGCCATCAATGAAGGCGGCGGCGGCGTCATGAGGAAGGGGAAGTACCTGACCAACGAGGTGCAGGCAGCCGAGAAGGTCTACCAGGACATCCGTCTCGAGATCAAGAATAGCGGCGGGCACAGCTCGCTCCCGGTCAAGGACAACGCGATCTACCGTCTGTCCGCCGCTCTGGCCCGGCTTTCGGCATTCGAGTTTCCCGTCCAATTGAACGACATCACGCGGGCATATTTCCAGCGCGCGGCGCCGGCGCAACTCGATGCGCAGACGAGAGCCGATATGCTCGCCGTCGCGAAGGAGCCGATGGATGCCGCCGCTGCCGCGCGGCTATCGGCGGAGTCACCTTATTTCAACGCCATGATGCGCACTACCTGCGTGGCCACTCGGCTCGACGGGGGCCACGCGCTCAACGCGCTGCCGCAACTGGCGACCGCCAACGTTAACTGCCGGATTCTGCCTGGTGTGCCGGTGGCGGCAATCATCGCGCAGCTGACGAAGGTCCTGGCAGACCCGGCGATTCAAGTGTCACTCGTTGACGAGGCCACGCCGAGCAAGCCCGCCATCCTCAGGGACGACGTGATGACTGCGACCGAGACGATCGTGAAGTCGATGTTCCCCGGCGTGGCCGTCGTTCCTGTCATGAGTACTGGTGCGACCGATGGGCTTCGTCTCCGAAACGCGGGTATTCCCACGTTCGGTGTCGACGGGCTGTTCGACGACATCGACGACGTGCGGGCCCACGGTCGTGACGAGCGCGTGGGCGTGAAGCAGTTCAATGAAGACCTGGAATTCCATTACCGGCTGATAACAGCGCTCTCGAAGTAGCAGAACTACTGCATCCAATTACGGGGCTGCGGGGAAGGCAAGGAGAGTGTGCCCATCACGACGAAGAAGCGCGCGACGACGCGCACGCAGCCGTCACACGCGCGCACCACGTCCCGCAAGAAGACATCAACGCGGCGCCCGCGCGCGGTCGAGTGGGAACTCAAGCCCGAACCGATCATCGACTGACACCGCCGCGCGATGACGCAGCGCAAGGCCGCGGCGTTACCGGATGTGTGACGATCCCTGACGTGCTGCGCAAGCAGGGAGGAACGGCTCCGGGCGTGTCGCAAGCGCGTCGCTCTGCATCAACTGCTGGAGCTCGGGGGAATTCGCGATCAGCGCCTCCGTGCGTTGCATCGCGTCGGCAGCGTCCGCCCAATGTGGCATACTTCGGCTCGCTTCGCCTGTGTCAGGGCGGAGTCTTCTTGCCACGTATGGAGCACGGTGATGCAAATCATCAGTCCTGCTCAAGTTCACTCTGTCATCGTGATCGGCAGCGGCGCGTCCGGCGGCATGGCGGCTTGGAATCTCACCCAGAAGGGTATCGACGTGCTGCTGCTCGATGCCGGGGACAAGTTCGATCGATCGAAGTACTGGACCCACGTGCAACCCTGGGAAGCCCAGGAGCGCGAGGCGCGGGGCGAGATGCGCCCGCAGTTCTTCCTCGACACCAAAGAACAGCCGTATACGACGCCGGAGGGCCGCCCGTTCTCGCTCACACGGGTGTGGGGCCATGGGGGCAAGACGAATGTCTGGGGCCGGGTGAGCCTCCGCTATTCCCAGATGGACCTCAAGGCGGCCGAGCGTGACGGGTGGGAGATCCCCTGGCCGATCGACTACTCGGAGATTGCGCCGTACTACGACCAGGTCGAGCGGCTGATTGGCGTGTGCGGCGGCACAGACGACTCGGAGGTCCTGCCGGGCAGCAAGTTCCTGCAGCCGCCGCCGGCACCGCGCTGCGGCGAGCGCCTGCTGATGAGGGGCATGACGAAACTCGGGCTGCCGGTCGTCGCCGGACGGCACGCGAACATGACGCGCCCGACCCGCGGATTCCCCGCGTGCCACTACTGCGGGAACTGCGGTGCTGGTTGCGATACGGCGTCCTTCTTCTGCTCCGCGGATCACCTCCTGCCCTTCGCATTGAAGACAGGGCGCCTGACGATCCAGTCCAACGCCGTTGTCGCGCGGATCCTCACCGGCGATGACGGGCTGGCGCGCGGGGTTCAATACTTCGATCGCCAGACCGGTGCGGAGCGGCAGGCGCTGGCCAAGGTCGTCGTGGTTGGGGCGAGCTGCGTGGATTCGACCCGCATCCTGCTGAACTCGAAGTCGTCGCGTCACCCGAACGGGCTCGGCAACGGGTCGGACGTCATCGGCCGATACCTGTGCGAACAGATCAGGCTGAACGTCGCCGGCTATTTCCCGCAGCTCGAAGGCACGCCGACGAGGAATGACCGGGGACTCGGCGGCGAGCACATCTACATGACGCGTTTCAACCATGTACCGGCGAAGCGGCGCGACTACCTGCGTGGATTCGGTGCGCAGTTCTGGAACACCGGGGCGAGCACCTACGGGGCGCACTACGGCTCGTACGCCCTTCCCGGTTTCGGCGCATCGTTGAAGCAGGCGGTCAAGCGCCGCCATCCGGCGTGGTTCGAGGTTCATCCGTTCGGCGAAGTGCTGCCGTACGCTCACAACCGCATTACCGTCGATTCATCGCGGGTGGATCGCTACGGCGTGCCGCTGCCGCGGATCGACTATCAGATCGGCGAGAACGAACGGAAGATGACCGAGCACATGGCCGACACGGTGGAGGAAATCGTGAAAGCGTCGGCGGGCGTGTTGGTCAACTACAAGCGAGGCCAGCTCGACGCGATGGGCTCGGCGATCCATGAGCACGGCACCTGCCGGATGGGCGCCGATCCCAAGCGGTCGGCCCTGAACAAGTTCAACCAGATGCACGAGGTCCGGAACGTCCTCGTGGTGGATGGGTCGGCGTTCCCGAACGCGTCCGAGAAGAATCCGACGTTGACCATCCTGGCGCTCTCGTGGCGCGCCACCGATCATCTGGCCGAGGAGATCAAACGTGGCAACCTTTGATCGCTCCGATATCGGACGCCGGCAGGCCATTCGTGCGCTCGCGAGCAGCGCGGTCGCGGCCGCGACGTCGGCCTCCTGGGTCGAGACGCTGACGGCCCTGGCCCGTCAGCAGGCGCACGCGTATGCCGCCGAGGCGGTCATCGCCGCGCAGAACTGGGCTCCGCGCACGCTCACCGCGCACCAGAACGATCTGGTCGTGGCGGTGACCGAGCTGATCATCCCGCAGACCGACACGTCGGGTGCGAAGGCCGCGAACGTCAACCGGTTCATCGATCGAGTGTTGACCGACGCACAGCCGACTTGGCGCGAATCCTTCGTCCGCGGCCTCACCTGGATCGATACCCGCAGCCGCGCCCTCTTCAAGGCCAGGGATTTTCTGGGCGCGTCCCCCGAGCAGCAGACGGCGCTCCTGACGCGTCTCTCGGCCGAGGGCAACCCGGACAAGGAAGAGGCGATTGGGCGCGACTTCTTTCAGGCGATCAAGTCGATGACCATCAGCGGCTATTACACGAGCGAGATTGGGCTGCGCCAGGAGCTCGGCGACAACGGACCGCTCTTCCTGCCGCAGTTCCAGGGGTGCGATCACCCGGAACATCAATAACCGGGGCTAGAACTCATCTCATAAATAGCGTAGTTGGGCGTGGGATGCTATGCGTATTCTTATGAGCAGGCGACAGCATCGCCGGCCGCCGCCGACGGTGCCTCGGTTGAAATGAGACTGTCTTCGGCGATCTGGTGTCCTATCCGTCCGATGCGATCAAAAATACGCTAGGCGACCACACAGGGACTAATTGTCTCTCGTATCCGAACGCTAGGCGTTGGTGCTCACGCGACTTGCGTTCCCGCTACAGCTCGCGGATCCAGATGTTGCGGAAACTGATCGGTTCACTCGGATCGCCGTGCGACTGTAGCATGATCGGCGCCGACTCGTAGGCGACGTACGACGGCGACCCGATGAAGACAGTCGCGCCCTTCAGCGCCGAGTGGTTTTGGATTAGCACGCCGTTGTGGAAGGCCGTGCAGTAGGCTGGCGTCTTCAGCGATCCGTCGGCGTTGAACGTCGGCGCGGTCCACACGACATCGTAGGCCTGCCATTCACCGGGCTTGTGGCTCGCGTTCACGAGAGGTGGATATTGCTTGTAGAGGCTGCCGGCCTGCCCGTTGACATACGTCTTGTTCTCATAGGAGTCGAGAATCTGCAGCTCGTAGCCGGTGTCGCCTGGTCCAGTGGATGCCAGGAAGACGCCGCTGTTACCGCGCGCTTGGCCGCTGCCGGAAATGACAAACGGGATGCGCCACTCGATGTGGAGCTGGTAGTCCCTGAATCTCCGCTTCGTCTCGATGTTGCCGGCCTCCTTGTTCACGACGACAGTGCCGCCCGCAACCGTCCAGCCCGCTGGCCCCTTGTCCCTCACCGACACCCACTCGTCCAAACTTTTACCGTCGAACAAAACGATGGCGTCGGACGGTGCGTTGCTACTGGTCACGCCGGGCGTTACGACTTTCGGCACGGGTTCCCAGACTTCAGTCTCTTCCGGACGGGGTTTCGCGTCGGCAAGGGTGGCGCCAGCAGCCGGCCTTGGCGGTTGCTGAGCGACGACGTGTTCGGAAATGTCCGGCCAAATGGCGAGCGTCAGCAGGATCGACGCGGTCAGGCGGAAGAGATCAGCAGTAGTGTTGAGCCTCATGGTGCATTCTGTTGTTCGTCACAAGCGGTGTCAACCGCGCTGAAGATGCTCGAGGCACTCCACGACGAAGGCCATCTGGATCACCTCACCGCTGAACGGAATGCGCCAGATGACGCGTCTCCCTGTGTCCAGTTCCGTCCCCCGGCGCAGCGGACACCCAGCGCGCTGCGGCTGATGACGAATGGGTTAATGATCACGGCGTAGTGGTATCCCATGCGCAGCGAGTCGTCGAATTACACTTGGCGACAAGGGAGGAGTAATCCGGCGACGCGCCGCCTGGAATCTCTTCCTGCATGCTCTACGTTAGCCTTCAGAGTGCGTGACGGTTGATTCCGGCACACTACTATGGGCGGCTGATGGTGCAGTAGCAATGTTCAACGAGAGTGCCATCAGCTAACCGATGCAGTATATCCACCATCTTGTTATGACCACCGACAAAAGACTGATAAATGCCAGTCGCCTCCGTTATGTTTAGGTCGAAGGTTCCAACAAGGAACGTCCCACGCTGCCCGTCGGGGACAGGTGTAAGATTGCTGCCCGTGAAAACCATCGTCAACGCGCCCCTAGGGAGGTCGTAGGCAACAGGCTTACCCATACCTGGCGCCACGTAAAAGTTGCCAATCACCTGTTCCCTGTCTTCTTCGTCCTCTTCCAAAAGCCCGTTGACGGAGTAGATCTTTACTGTCAAGTACGAACCGTCACAGATGTTCACCTGGAACAGTCCAAGGTCGGGACAACGCTTCACGGGTTTATATGTGCCCCGCAGCAGGATGACGAACGGGTTGGCGGGTAGCTCGCCTTGTTTCGGCGGTGAACCCGCCAACTCTGGTGGGGTAAGGGCCGAAACAAGAGTTGGAAGAGAAACCAAAGTTGCTGATCCGATTCCTGCCTTGAAAAGATCTCTTCTTCTCATTTTCTGCCTCCATCGGAAACGAACCGGAGTAGGGATGGGATCTTTTTCTTATTACCCATGATTCCCGAGTAGGCTGTTTGATTCGCACGGTACATACACCCAAACGCCCCGGAATGCGGCCTGATTTTTCGTCCGCGCATTCTTTGGGGCTCCCGGGGCCCGTCAGCGGGTTGGTGTGAGCCTCCCGCGCACGGTCACGGTGGCGAACGAGGACGGCGCTTTTAGCCCGTGCGGTGTCGCGGATTGCTCACGTGCGGGCGCACGCTTGGGACAACTTTCGAGAAAGGTCCCGTGTAACGGCGATCCGATTTCCGAAGCTGCGGCCCCTTTTTGGAAGCCACTTGCCGACTACTGGCGAGTAATGGCGGCGCTTGCGGATCGGTCCGTCGGTTGATCGCGACTGCTCGGTTCTTGTGTCCGGGTATCTCTCGCCGGCCAGCTCCTACGCTGCTAACCGCCGGCGCTTTTACACATCTCGGTGCACGGGATCGGGCCATTCGGTTCCACGTTGGTCGATCCGGTCTACGAGCTTACCGACAGGGCCGCGCTGCTGCTGACATCGTTGCTTCAGCCCGGTCGTCCCACCTCTTCGAGTCCACAGGATTGCTTCGCTTTGAGGATTGGCGCCCAGGTGCGCGGCGACAATGGCGAAGGCACTGTCGTGGGTGCGCGGTGCTCACCTGCCAATCAGCTTACGCAGTACTGGGTTCGAAAACCGAATGGCGAGCGACTTTGGGCCACACGTGAACAATTGAAGCCGCTCTAATTTGGTTGCGCTTCGTTAAACGCAGCCAATATCCAAATGGAGCCGACACGGCTGACAGTCCATGTGAATCATGTGGCCGCGCCGTACGGCTCATCTTGGCGCGTTAGTAACATCAACGGCCCAGCGTTTACGCGGGATCAAGCGCACGCGGATCCGGGATTTCACGGCTCCGAGATCAACGGCTTCGTGGCCGAACCCAGCCCCTTGTAGGTGAACTTTTGCACGCGCTTGCCTTCGTAGGTTTCGGTGATGAAGAGGTTGCCCTTCGAGTCCGCGGCGAGGTTGTGCGCGCCGTAGAACTGTCCTGCCCAGCGCCCCGCCTGGCCCCAGGCTCCGAGAATCTCGAGCGTATCGCGCCGCAGCATCCAGACCTGTTGGTTCGTACCATCGATGACGGTCATGTAAGTTTGGGCCGCATCGGTTGAGAAGGCGATGTCCCAGACTGACCCGCTACCGAGCGTCCGCTTCGCGATGAACTGCTCTTTCACGAACGTGCCGTCCTTCCGAAACACCTGGATGCGATCGTTCGTGCGATCGCACACGTACACGAGACCGTCGTTAGAGATGCGCACCACGTGCACGATCCGGAACTGCGGCGGCGGCGGGCCGTCGGGGTTGTATTGGCTCGGGCTGTTTTCGTGCTGCACCACGCCGCTGAACGGACCTGGCAGCCGCTCTCCGGCGCGCGTGAAGTAGCCGTCGTCGGGGGGCTTGCCGTAGGCGCCCCAATGCCGCTTGTAGGCACCCGTCGTCGCGTCGAAGACGATGACACGGTGATTCACGTAACCGTCGGCGACGTACAGCTCGTTCGCCGCGCGATCGATGGTCACGTTCGCCGGCCCGCCCAGATTCTGCGTGTCATTACTGCCCGTGTTTTTCCCCTTGCGGCCGACCTGCATCAGGAACCCGCCGGTGCGCGTGAACTTCAGGATCTGCGCGTCCTTCTCGCCGCCGCCGCCGAGCCACACGTTCTCGTCCTCGTCCACGTAGCTGCCGTGCTCGAGATCCGGCCACTCATAGCCGTCGCCCGGCCCTCCCCAGGACTGCACCAGGTTGCCCTCCGTATCGAATTCGAGGACCGGCGGCGCGCTGCGCCAGATCGAGCGCGTCTCGTTCGGCTGAAGCGTCGCCGGACGGTGGACGATCCAGACATGGTCCTTCTTGTCCACGGCGACCCCGGCCAACGCGCCGACGAGCCAGCGGTTTGGCAACGACTTCGGCCACGCGGGATCGACCTCGTAGGTTGGCACATGCGCGCTGGCCTGCGCGGCTGAAATATGATCCTGGATCGTTACGCCATTCAAAGTTCCTAGGAGAATCGCAGCCGACGCCACAACAAGTCTTCGTGTTCGTGCCACCGGAATCTCCTTCGACAGAGTGCTCATCGCCTTCCCGTCATTTGTCGCGTCTTACAGGACGGCTCTTTTCGGACCGCGAATGCCCTTGAGCGCCACCGACCTCAAGCAGCGCCGCCAGCAACACGCCATCCTACAGCCGTACCGATCGGTCCTGAGTAACGATCTGGCGAAGGGACGACGACGTCGCGTATTGCTCGCTTGCCGACAAGGGTAGAGTAATCTGGCGACGCTGGTGCGAACCTCGAACAGGAGCGTGAATCATGGCGACGCAGCAACAGTGGCGCATGCGCGGCGATGTAATGGAGGCATGCAGCTGTACCACCATATGCCCGTGCAATTTCGGGAGTGTGCCGACTGAGCTCCCATGTGGCGCAGTCGTCGCATGGCGCATTGAAGCGGGGAATTACGGCAATATCCGGTTCGACGGATTGAACGTCGTTCTTTACGCGCGCATTCCGGGCTACATCTTTGACGGTGGATGGACTGTCGGCGTCTATTTTGATGCGCGAGCGAGTCGAGAGCAGATGGAGGGATTAGGAGCCATCTTCTCTGGCCAGGCGGGTGGCTGGCCCGCAGCGCTGAGCGGGCTCATTGCAAAGCAACTACCGCCCAAACAGGCGCCGATTACGTATGAAATCCGGAACGGTGACTGCGACATCACAGTGCCAGGCCTGTTAGAAATCGGCACGGAACGGGTTCCCAATCCCATGCCGGGACAGCCGCCTCTGGACCCGGGTGTGACGGGTCTGGCGGTGCCGTTCTACGCAGGCACGGCCGCGGTTCGACGCTCCCGCATTCTGAGGCTGACGGACCCGGAATTGAGCTTTGAATACTCAGGGAGATCGTCCCTTATCGGGGAATTCGAGTACACCGGACCGTAGGTTTCCTCGAGTCCGGACTCGGCGACGGTTCCGGGGGCCAGCCCGAGGCTGACATGCCGGGCTTGATCCGAGGAATGGACACCCGCGCCAGCGACGGATCGGTCGGACTGGATAGGTCCTCATCAACGGCGAAGGGACTTCCGATCTGTCGCGGGTTCGATCGAAATACCCTTGGCGACTACACCGGATTAATCCGGAGATTTGAAGGTCGGGTCGGCCAAAGTAGGGCGGACTAGTGAGGGTCTGGAAAGATCTCTATCAAGCGGACGTCGATCCTCCCGCCGAGAACAGAGTTTAGGTCTGGTGTGGCCGATTCTCTAAGTTCACTGCTCGACTCGTGCGCGCCAGTTGAGTACCACAGTAATCGGCACCGTCGCGTTTTCCTCCACAGGCTTCGCGATCAGGAATCGGCCGTTTGTGGAGGGTACGTAGGCTCGACGAACGTTGGTTCCGGGAACTGGAAACAAGGCTTTTGGAATACCTGGTTCGAACGTTTTCGCCGAGACTCGCACCGGCACGGCCATCAGGTTGCGATCCGCCGCCAGATAAAACAACTCCCCGCCGTCTTTGCGCCACGCGGGGTCGGTGCCGCCGGCGGCTGATACTCGGTGCTTTTCGTTAGTCAGTGGAAAGGCCTGGACGTACACTTCGTCGCGCCCTGACTCGTTCGACACATACGCGACCCAGTGCCCATCCGGTGAAAATACGCCATTCTGTTCATTGAACATCGACTGTAGATACGGAACCGGCTTCTGTTCGCTTGAGTCGTTCGGTGATTGTGGCGCGACCCACAGATCCTGGCCGGTCGTGTTGCCCGGTCTTTGATAAAGAACCCACTTGCCGTCGCGCGACCAGTCAGTTCCCCACCCATTGGCCGTGCCCATCTTGATCAAAAGCTGGTCCTCGCCGGTACCGCTCGCAGGCTTTACGTAGAGGTCAAAGCTGCCGGTGCGGCTCGAGGGCCAGAGGATGCGAAGCCCGTCGTGAGACCAGATCGGGAGATTGTCCGTCTGTGCATCGAATGTGATCCTCGAAGGCACGCCTCGAGCGATGTCGAGCACCCAGATGTCTTGGCCGGCGCCCAGGCGGTTAAAAGCGACGGACTTCTCATCTGGCGACAGTCGGAAGTTGGCGTAGTCTCCCGGCGGACCAGCGGAACCGAGTTGCTTGCCTGTGCGATCCATCCATAGCAGCTCCTGACGCGCGGCTGTCGTGCCCGACGTGTAGGCCAATGCGCCGTTCGCAGACACCGAGAATTGGGAAACCGGTTCGGCTACAGGGAAGATGTCGCCAGTCAAACGGAAAGTCTCGGGATCGAAAAGCTGCGCCATCAAGGTCTCTTCCCTGATGAAGAGCAGATGTCCACTCGCGCCAGCGGCGTCCGACCGCGTGAACCGCGCCGTGGTGGCGTCCGCTAGGAGTCGGACAGGCTGAGCACCCTCGTCCAGTGAGGTGAGGTACACCCCGTTGGTTTCAGGGGTACTGCCGCCGACGAAATAGAGAACGTGTCGACCGTCTGGCAGGAACTCTGGCGTGAAGTGGTTTTCCCCAACACGAGGTTTCGTGACTGCCGCCGATATACCACCGGCCTCCGGCAAGCGGCTGAGTGGCGCCCCTGGACCAGGGGCCATCACGATGACTCTCTCACGACCCCATGACGCGCGAGTCGAATTGAGCACATCGGTCAATGTTTGAGGTGGACCGCCGTTGATCGAAACCTTCTTGAGCTTGCCCTCTGCAACGAACCCGATGGAGTTGCTGTCTGGTGACCAGAACAACTGGCCTGTAGCGGACCGCACTCCTTCAGTGCCCGGTAGCTCTCGTGCGTCCACCGAATCGATCGGGCGGACCCAGAGCTTCGATCGTTCTCCCGTAGCGACAAAGGCGAGGTGCCGCCCGTCTGGAGACAGGGCGAAGGTAAGGATGGCGGACTTGTCGGGCGGCGGCACCTGGAAACGTACGCTGCCCTGTGCAGCCGGTCTTTCGCGAAAGTGAACAAACGCGAGCGTTGCCGCAACGACAACCGCAAGCGCAGCGACGATTGCCAACGCGGCGATCCGCAGTCGTGTTGAAGCCGGCGCTGTTACGGCCGAATCAGATCGCGAGGGCGTCTCGAATGAGCCTTCCAAAGCGAGGCGTACATCGTGAATGTCGCCGATCCGCTGCCTGGGATCTTTGCGCAGACACAGGGCTAGAATCTGTCGTACCCGCGCCGGAACGTCGGACGGTAGCGGGCTCAAGTCGATTTGCCGCTCGAGGACTCTGGCGAGCGTGAGCGACACATCTTCAGCCTCGAACGCGCGCCGACCCGACAGCATTTCAAAGAGCACGCATCCGAACGCCCAGATGTCCGCGCGTCGATCGACGGATTTGCCGCGCGCCTGCTCGGGACTCATATAGGCTGCAGTGCCAAGAATGAGTCCGACCTGCGTCATTGCCGGTGTCGTAATCGTTGGCGACATCGAGAAATTGGAGGTGCCAGCAGGCGACGGATCCATTGCCTTCGCCAATCCGAAATCGAGCACCTTCACCGTACCGTCGGGCCGAATCTTCACGTTCGAAGGCTTCAGATCACGATGAATGATCCGTTGCTCGTGTGCGGCTTCGAAGGCATCCGCGATTTGCATCGCAATCGGCATCGCTTCGTTCATGGGGATCGCGCCCTGCGCGATGCGGTCAGCAAGCGTCGACCCTTCGACCAGCTCCATCACGAGCGCCGTCGTACCCTCGGCGCGTTCCAAGCCATAAATGGACGCGATGTTGAGATGGCTCAACGACGCGAGTAGTTGTGCCTCGCGCTGGAACCTGGCGAGACGCTCTCCGTCGGCGCCAACTGACTCCGGCAGGACTTTTATCGCGACGGGCCGGTTCAGATTTGTGTCGGTGGCCCGATAGACTTCACCCATCCCGCCCACACCGATCTGGGCGTGGATTTCGTACGGGCCGAGCCGAGTGCCTGGTGTGAGTGACACAGCGCGTAGGTGCAGCCACCGCGATTATAGAGGTACGCGGAGAATGGCGCGGATCGGTTATGAGTAACGCCGCAGCGTTGCTCAGGATGATCGCCGTCGGCCCGGCGCGCAGTCTGGCGCCAGCGACGACGTTATAGCCGTCAAGTCCGCGTGATCATGGGAGCGTTGTACTTTCCGCTTCCGCCACCGACTGCGATTGTCGACTCTACTTCCGCAGTCCCTCCAGCCAGTTCACGACGATGGTGATGGGCGGTGACGGCGCACCGGAACGAGGATCCTGCTCGCTTGTTACCAGAAAGCGTTGGCCATCGGGTGAGACGTCATAGGTGTACTGAGAGCGGATTGGCGATCCGCGAACGGCAAAAAGTGGCGTGACCTCGCCGAGCTGCAGGGCATCACTTCGTGCGTCCACGGTTACCGCCATCAGCGTGTCGTTGGAATCGAGAAAGAAGAGCTCCTTCCCGTCACGACGCCACCTCGGCATCGTGCCGCCGTTCGTGGACACGCGCAATTTGCCGGCAGCGGCTCGCGGCCGACCTGCATTGGCATCGCCCGAAAACGGAATCACATATATCTCGTTGTTCCCGGATTCGTCTGACTCGTAAGCGATCCACCGGCCATCGGGCGAGAACTTCCCTCGGGTTTCACCAAACGGCGTCGTCAGCAGCGGGCGCGGCTTCCTGTCGCCAAGAAGCGGCAAGAGCACAAAATCCGCGCCGACGCCGATAGGGGACGCCGAACTTCCGTACAGGAGAAGGCGTCCGTCACGCGACCAATCCCACGGCACTTTCGCGACCTCGTCGCCGACGAGCAATTCCTCTGTTTCCGTGCCGTTCGAGGACTTCTGGTAGATCCGCGACTGCGGCGAATCGCCTCCACCCGATTTGTCTTGCTGACTGGAAACGAACGCGATACGGCCACCGTCAGCAGACCAGACGGGCGAGGATTCCTGCGCGGTGCCATCGAACGTGAACCGCGTCCGAACGCCGCGTGAGGCATCGACAATCCAGAGGTCGTTGCCAATGGCCGCCGCGACCTTGGTCGCGTCGGGCGACAAAGCGAGAGTGCGATAGTCGGCCCGATCACCGACCGAACCAATGACTTTGCCAGCCCGATCGACCCAGGCGAGCCAGACGCCAGCGCCGGGCGCTCCGGGCTGGTACACGAGGATGCCGGTGTCGGATACGGAGAAAAATCCGACGGGTGGCCGTCCGCTCCCTCCTCCCCCTCCCGCAATGTTTTCCGCGATCGGAAACGCGTCGCCCGTCGTCGCCAGCCGCCGGTGGTCGAATGGCTGGGCCATCAATGTGCCGTCTTGCGCGAAGAGAAGGTGGCCGTGCGCGTACTGGACATTGGAGGCCCGCAATTCGGCGATCTTCACGCGTTCGGGAGAATCCAGCGACGCGGCGTAAAGCGGACGACGGCCGTCGCGACCCACGGCGTCATTTCCGCCCCCGTAGAGAAAACGTCTGCCGTCAGGTAAGAACCACGGTCTGACTCCCTCGTTGGGTGCGGTCGAGGCCACAGTGGCCGGTGCGCCGCCATTGGCCGATACCGCCTGTATCTTCGGGCTCTGTCCGACGAACACGGCGAGCACAATCACGCCATTGCGATTCCACGTCCCGCCGCCAATGCCGCTTTCGAGGTCTGACAACGTGGTGGGCGGGCCCCCTGACGTGTCGATCTTTTTCAGTTTTCGGTCAGCGACGAACCCGAGGAAGCGGCTGTCGGGAGACCAGAAGATGTTGAACGCTCCCTCCGTGGCGGCCAGGGGCTGCACCGTCTGCGAGTCGAGCGATCGGATCAGGATGCTCTCTGGACCGCCGGCGCGCCTGGCGATCATCGCCAGCCGCCGCCCGTCAGGCGAGATGACGAGGGGAGTCCGCGCAGTCCCCGCGATATCGCCCGTTGCCAACTGCCATCCCTCGGGCAGCGCGATCGAGAGCTGCATCGTTCTCGCGTCTTCGATCGGTTGTCGCGTCGTATAGAGAAACGCCGCAAGCGAAAGCGCGCCGACGAGCGCGACGCTCGTCACGCCCGTCACTGCCCAGGCGAGGCGATCGCGTCGCGATGGAGAAAGAGTCGTGCCAGCGAGCGCCTCCGTCGAACCGGATTGCGTGGACAGTGCGTCCAGGGCAAATCCAAGATCGCTCGCCGACTGGAAGCGCGCCGATGGATGCTTCTCAAGACAGCGATCGACGATGCGGCCAAGCGCGGGCGGAACGTGGCGTTCGGCCAATGGCAGATCGGCCGGATCCTCCTTGAGGATCGCAGTCAGCGTGTCGGCGGTCGTCTCTCCCTCGAAGGCCCGCCGGCCGGCGAGCATCTCGTAAAGGATCGTGCCGAACGCGAAGATGTCGGTGCGATGGTCGGCCGGTTTGCCGCGCACCTGCTCGGGCGACATGTAACCGATGGTGCCTAGGACGACACCCGGCGAGGTGGCAGGGGGCGCGGTCGGCAGAACGCTCGCCGACGCGAGCGCCACGTCTGGCTCTATCAGCTTGGCGAGTCCGAAATCGAGAATCTTGACGCGACCGTCGTGCGTGATGAACACGTTCGCCGGTTTCAGATCGCGATGGACGATTCCTTTCTCGTGTGCCGCGGTCAGCCCGCGCGCGATCTGGACGGCGTAGTCGACCGCTTTGCGAATGGGCAATGGCTGTCCGCCGCGGAAGCGCTCCGCGAGCGTCTCGCCCTCGAGCAGCTCCGACACGATATAGGGCATGGAGCCGTCGGTCAGCGAGACCGTTCCGATGTCGTGCACGGCGAGGATGTTGGGATGATTCAGGCCGCAGCCGCGCGTGCCTCTTGTTCGAAACGTTGCACGCGCTCTACGTCCGTGGCGAATGTCGATGGCAGGACTTTGACCGCGACCTCGCGGGCGAGGCGCTGATCGCGGGCGCGATAGACCTCGCCCATGCCGCCCACGCCGATTTGGGCCGCAATCTCGTAAGGGCCGAACCGAGTGCCAGCCGTTAGAGCCACGGCAAACAGCTGCAATTATAAGGGGACGCCGTAGCGAGAACAGATAGGTCACCAGTAACGCGGCGGCGATTCTCATCTGCCGACGGCACATCGCCACTCGAAAAGGCGCGACTTGAAACGCCTCGGACATCGCGTCATCGGCGTGGACTCCTCCTCCACGCTGATCGAGGCAGCCCGCAGAGCAGACCCGGGCGGCGACCATCACCGCGCGAATGCCACCAAGCTGCCGCTCGAAAGCGCGAGCTGCGACCTGGTCATCGCGTTCATGACGCTTCAGGACGTCGACGAACTGGCCGCAGCCATCAGCGAGATGGGCCCGGCTGAGGTCGTCGACGGCTTGTCGCGGCTCTTTTTCCAAGGAACCCGGCATGCCGTTGTGTTCACGGGAGTTCTCGTAAGAAGATCGTGCACCGAGAACCGACTTCCGCGGGAGGTGCCGCATGTGCCGACGACGTGGCGTGACCGCCATCGGCGCTGCTCTCTTGCCGACATTGCTTGCGTGCAGCTCTTCACCGACGGCTCCTTCTCCAGCGCCGTCGCAACCTTCCCCGTTTGCCTCTCTTCCCAGAGGCTATTACGCACTCCAGGTCGAATTCGACGAGAGCTGTGCCGGGTTCCCGACGTCGTTGAGACAACGCAATTACGATGTAGTGATCGAGGATCCCGGATGGCACTTCCTGCTCGTGAGAGTGATCGGCGGCGGATTCACTATGTCACCCGTCATCGGTGAACTCTGGGTCCGCGATGAGTCGCGCGGGTTCCGCTGGCCGACGCGCCTCAGGTGGAACGAGGGGGAGGGGGACGCCTATGAAGAAATGCTGGCCGACTCCCGCCACCTGCATATAAGCGGCAGCGGTGAAATGGCGATCGCCGAGTCGAGCATCTCGGGCGCTCTGGTGGGAGCCGCCTCCATCCGCGGAAGCGGTTCCGTAATCCGTTGTTCCGGATCCCACCGGTTCACGTTCACTCGCTCGGGCCGGTAGTTCAACGGCGACTCGACCCTCGTTAACCCGCAGGAGCCGCCGCAACCGAAGCTTGCCGTTCTTCGCGATAAACGCTGCAATGGCTTTCCATTTTTGGCGGAGCCGATAGAAATACACTGGGCGACTGTTCGTTACTTATCGGTGGTCAACCGCTGACGGACAAGAACCCGACGATTGGCACTCGTTGCCTACACGACCTCCGCTAGCCGTACGCACGCCACGCTCACGCGGTGTGCGCGATGATCACTTCACCGGCAAACGGAATACGCCACATCCCCGCGATTTCTTGCCTCCTATTTGGCAGCTCTCCAATTCTAAATTTCCTTTAATCTGCGCCGTTTCACTCCGGGGTATCGTTCCGCAGAACGCATCGCCTTTCATGCCTCTGCCCCGATTGCCAATTGGAGTCCGACATGCAACAGACGGCGCTCCCTCACCTCGGATCCACGCTGCCTAGCGCACGCACACGTGAGAGGCTGATCGAACAATATTGGCGCGTGATCGTTGCGCCCGACGGGCACATCGCCACTTGTGCCGTGTACCAGCGGGTCAACGGGGACCTCCAGTTACGCATCGTGTACAAGCCCGAACAGATCGTTCGCGTCGCAGTTGCCCAGCACCTCGATGCGGCCCGATCGCTCGCCACGCAATGGCTTATTGCCGCCCGACAGAGCGGACGGGTGGACTTGCGCACGTGACTTCTGCCTCGATCGCATCCGAATCGGCGTGCGGGACGATGTCTAGCTGCAGGCGGCGCTCGAGCCAGGTTGCGCGCGCGATTGTACGCCACTCGAACTGATCGCGAGCTCGACACAGTTCCCGGTCCTGCCAGACGGATGTCTGCTTCGCTCCGGATCACCAGCGCGCTCTCGAGCGAAATGCGCTGCTGAACTGCGGCCTATCTCTTGCTCTCACGTCAGGTGTGAACCACGCGCGGACGCCGGAGTCATCGCGGCCGCTGTCTCGCGACGAGCAAATCGTACGCACCGTCCAGGAGCATGCCGATGTCTGCGTCGACGGTCTCTGTCGCGCGCTGGCTGAGGGCCTGTCTATCTTCCTTCCCCCGCAAGCGCGCTCAGTGCTTGTCGATCGATTGCGTCGAGTGATCCTGCAGGTGATGGACGAGGCGTTGGCAGCGAATGGTTCGACCAGCCCGGATCCCCACATTGACTGGCTGCACCGCCAACGCTGGCCGGTGACCAAGGCGACCTACGTGTTGGCGATGCACGGCGGTGACGCTGTCTTTGCGCTTGATCCCGA
>Ga0075418_10002640_pt1 | contig 20585 bp, 12 predicted proteins | sample SoiMetdeltSBSDD2_FD_81776 | JGI IMG/M metagenome (GOLD analysis project Ga0075418, IMG submission 81776) | Bulk soil microbial communities from a Populus tree surrounding site in Tennessee, USA - Soil MetaG P. deltoides SBSDD2 | ecosystem: Environmental > Terrestrial > Soil > Tree plantation...
ACCGGGGACTTCGAGCCCCAGTTCATTGGCGCAGGCGCCCAGGACGAAGTCGCGGAGGTGCTCGGTTTGTCCGCGCCAGCCAAAACGCCCCGGCCGGCGATTTTCTATAGGCGGAACGCGGCCGGAAACGTCGCTACACTTTTGTTGCGATGCCGCTAACTCGAGCAGCGTCTCGTCGGAGATTGCATCAATGACGCCGGAGCCGAATAGCGCGGGCGTATTTCGCTGCGACAGGAGCAGTTTGAAGCCGGGCGAGACCTTGGCGTCGGCCAGCGGCCGCCGGGCCAACTCCCGCTGGAGGCTCTGCCGCTCGGCATCCGAGGGCATGTAAGGCACTTTTTTGCCCGTTAGCTGCTCGCGAAGCACGTCATAGCGGTGGTCGCTGCTAAAGCGGTGCAGCACCAGGTTTGGCTTCAAGCCCCCAGACTCATCCACGAAGGCCGGATGAATTGCCCGCAGCGGAGCCAGGTGATCGCTCCCCTTTCCTTTCTTGCTATTGGAGACAGTGCCCAGCGGCATTACCGCGGAGATCATCTCGGCATTCACGTCCACTGGCCCGCCGCCGCCAATGCCGCCTTGCTTATGGCAGGCGGCACAGGAGACGTGGTTGAACATCGGACCAAGACCGTCAGAACCGGGCTCCGCACCCTGGCCCGTGAGAAACTCTCGCTCAAACAGCTGCCGCCCCTTCTCGATGTGCGCATCGAGCGGCCCTTTGGCGTGCGAAGTGGCTGACAACAGCAGCCCTGCCGCGGCAGTGGTCACAATCCAGGCGGCTCGAGTAAGGAGTTGCCAATATCGCCTCATCATTTGTTCCTCCCGTCCTTCGTTTCGGTAGGCGCCGCCACCACCCCTGGTTGGGCGGACGCCCGCATGACTGTACGCAGCCGAGTAATGCCGTCGCTGGTGGTTAAGACCGCTCGCCGCCTGCCGGCTCGGTCATACACGACAAAGCGCGGCAGCCGACCGCGCTGGGCGGTCAGTGTCGGCAGACCGGCATCGGCGGTCAAAAGGGTCAATTCGTCGAGCGACAGCTCGAGAATTTCGAACTCTTCCAGCGGCAGGTCGCTATCCTTGGGCGGCCAGGGGATCAGTTGTCTGCGCTCCGGCTCGCCGATTGGCGGTTTCTCGACGGTGACGGCCAGCAGGACCGGCTTTCCCTTTCCCACACGACTGACAAACCAGTCCTTGAGCTCCTGGCGGCGCGGTTGGAGTTGCCAGAAGCGGTCGCGGGTCCAGGCCTCATACAGCGGCTGCGCGAGCTGCGCCAGTGGGACGAGCGGGTACTCAAAGAGCACCAGGTGACCGGCCGACGGCTCCAGACCGGCGTGATCGGCCAGCGCGTCGTAGAAGGCGCGCACTGGCAGGGCGTTTTCCGGCCCGCCGAAGCGCTCGTCCAGCCGCGTCGTGCGGAGTTGACGCGCCCCCTGCACAACGGCCGTCAGATCGGCGGCACTGGCATCGCGAACCGGGGAATCCAGCAACCAGCGCGTTTTCACTTCGGTGCCGTACAGCTTGGCGTCGGCCGGGCTGACCGCCGCCAGGTGCATCTGTCGCACGGCCAGCGGCTGCTCGGCCGCCGGGAAGCGTATGAAATCGTAGTAGCAGCTCTCAGCCCACTTCAGCTCGGAGAGCAGTTCTGTCGCTGAAACAAAACCAGGAACAAAGTGAATGACTCGCTCGTCCGGCAGGCAGATGTACGCCATCGCGTGCTGCTGCTGAGGTTCCGCCGCCTTTTTCTTCCGTTCAGCCACCAGACTCAGCGATGCTGGCGGACCAACTTGCTGAAACGTCGCTACATATCGTTCCCGCAAGAGTGCGAGCACGCGCTCGTCGGATAGGGCCAGCGCCTGATACGCTTTGCCTTCCTCGCCGAGCGCTGGCGGAGCCGAGAAATCCCCCGAAAAGTGCAAGACGAACAGCAGCCGTCCTTCGCGCTTGGCGGCGCTGACAGCGGCCTGATAATCGGAAACGAGTGGTACAGGCTCAAGCGCCCAGGAATGCGCAACAGCCAAGGAGAAAATCACCCCGGCTTCCAGCAACATCCATCCCCAGCGGCCATGCGCGGGCGCTGCCATGGAAGTGCTCCGCTGCCTGGCAATGTCGTTCCAGGCATCGTGAACCCGGCCGCAAGACCCCTGGCCGGGCAAGACACTTGTCAATGTAGCGATTGGCGCGGTTTCGTGTCAAACATATTTGGCCAGGTAAGTTGAGGGAGCGTCAAACGGCTGCGTGGTTGGAGACCCGCGGGAGCGCCGGCTATGATGAAGACCTCCTACCCAAACATTTCGGAAACGCTATGCCTCGCCGCCATTTCGCAATTGAATTACTAACGATATTTGCCGTTTCCGTCGCAGCGAACTCGACGCGCGCCCAGGACGATCCGTTCGCCGCTGGCGTCCGCCCCACGCCCTGGCTCAAGCCGGAAGAGGAGCAAATACTATTCAAGCTGCCGGAGGGCTTCGAGATTCAGCTCGTGGCCGCCGAGCCGGACATTCAGAAGCCGCTGAACATGGCCTTCGACGAAAAGGGGCGGATCTGGCTGACCTGCACGGTCGAGTACCCGTATGCTGCTCCGCTCGATAAGCCGGGGCGCGACTCGATCCGCGTGCTGGAAGACACCGACGGCGACGGCCGCTTCGAGAAGGTTTCCATTTTCGCCGATGGCCTCAACATCCCCATTGGCATCTACCCGTGGAAAGGGGGCTGCGTCGCCTACAGCATTCCAAACATCACCCACTTCGAGGACACGGACGGCGACGGCAAGTGCGACAAGCGGACGAAGCTGTACGGGCCGTTCGACCATACCCGCGATACACACGGCATGTGCAACGCCTTCCGCCGCGGGTTCGACGGCTGGGTGTACGCCTGCCACGGCTTCAACAACGACAGCCATGTCAAAGGGGCCGACGGGCACGAAGTCCACATGAACAGCGGCAATACGTTCCGCTTCAAGCTCGACGGCTCGCGGATCGAGCAGTTCACCCACGGCCAGGTGAACCCGTTCGGCATGTGCTTCGACGAACTGTTCAACATCTTCACGGCCGACTGCCACAGCAAGCCGCTGACGCAGCTCATTCGCGGCGGCCATTACCCAAGCTTCGGCAAGCCGCACGACGGGCTCGGCTTTGTGCCGCCGATGATGGACCACCTGCACGGCAGCACGGCCATCTGCGGCTTGGCGATCTACACGGGCGAGAATTTCCCCAAGGAGTATCGCGGGCAATTCTTCAGCGGCAATGTGATGACCAGCCGCATCAATCGCAACAAGCCCGAGTACCACGGCAGCACTACAAGAGCTATCGAGCAGCCCGACTTCCTGATTGCCGGCGACCCGTGGTTCCGGCCGGTCGATATCCAGATCGGCCCGGACGGGGCGATGTACGTCCTCGATTTCTACAACCGGATCATCGGCCACTACGAAGTGCCGCTGCCGCACCCCGGCCGCGACCGGACCAGCGGGCGGATTTGGCGGATTGTTTACAAAGGGAGCGATCCGGAGACGAAGGCGGCGGGCAAGCCGGGGGAGATTGATCTGACAAAGATGAGCGTCAAGGAGCTGATCGGACAGCTCGACCATCCGAATTTGGAGCACCGGCTGCGGGCACTCAATTACCTCATGGACACGAGCGGCGACAAGCCGCCTTTGGAGATTGCCGAACTCGACACAGCCCTGACGTCGAAATCTCTCCGAAAAGTGATCGCAGCAATTTGGGCCACTGAGCGGCTTTCGATTCCGGAATCTGAGACCCACCTCGATTCGCAAGATGCGGCCGTCCGCGCTCATGCGCTTAAGGCATTGGCAAATCGCACTGCAATGGCGGACGATCTGTGGAAGCTCGTTGCGTCCAAATGCTGTTCAGATAACGACGCCTTCGCTGCGCGGGCTGCAGCAGAAGTGATCACCAATCACCCCACCAGCACAGGCGTGATAAGCATTCTGCCAACTTACGTTCAATTGTCCCCTGATGATCCACTGCTTCGACATGCAGTTGCAATGGCGCTGCGAGCAAATCTTGCTGCGGTTGCCGAGCGAGACAAAGAGTCACTCAAGCTCAACAATGAATCTCTAAAAGTCCTGGCGCCGATTCTGGCCGCCACTCCGGCACCCATCGCGGCGTCCTTACTATTGCGGCACATTGAGTCTACGCCCGAGCCGCGCGAGGTCATGGCGCTCTATTTCCAGCACATCGCGCGATTCACGGCTCTCGACGACTCGCCGCGACTCATGAAGTTAGTGAAAACGAGGTTTCCCGACGACGCTGAGCTCCAAATCGCGCTTTTGTCGTCGATGCACGCGGGCCTCACGCAACGTGGGGGCAATCCGAATGACGTGTTGGCGAATTGGGGCGAAGAACTTGCCAAGCGCCTCCTCGCGCTCGACAAAGCCGACCAAATCCCTTGGACCGCCCTTACCATCGACGGCCTGCCGCCGTCGGAAAGTCCCTGGGTCCTTCAGCAGCGGGTGAGTCAGGACGGCGACAAGGAGTCGATGTTCTTTTGCAGCATCGTCAAGGGGGAGCAGCGGACCGGCATATATCGCAGCGCGGCGATTGAACTGCCGGTGAAGCTCAGCTTTTGGTGCGCGGGGCATGATGGGTTTCCGACGGTGAAGCTCCAGGGGAAGAACCTGGTGAGGCTGCGGGACGCCAAGACGCACGAAATTCTCGCCAGCTCGCCGCCGCCGCGGAACGACACGGCGCAAAAGATCGAGTGGGACCTCTCCAAACATGCCGGCAAGCAAGGCTTCGTGGAACTCGTCGATGGCGACGCGGCCGGGGCGTATGCGTGGCTGGCGGTCGGGCGGTTCTCGATTACCGGGCTCAATCCGACCGAGCGCTCCGAGCACTTGAGTGCCGCGGCGGACATCGTCGGCAAACTCAAGCTCCAGTCGCTCCGGCCGCAGCTTGCCGAGCTGCTGGTCGCGGCCAGCACCGACGGTGCGGCCCGCACCGCCATCGGCCAGGCGCTCGTCGCCCTCGATCCCGACAGCCGGGCCGCGGCACTCGTGGCGGCAATGGGCGACCCCTCGATCGGCGAGGCCCTTCGTCAGAAATCCAGCTCCGCCATCGCCAGCCGGGACGAAAAACTCATCGGTGAATCGCTCAGCGAATCGATGAAGCTGCTGCCGCTGCGGCTGCAAACGACGCTGGCCGAAACGCTCGCCGGCGATGCGGCCGGTGCTGAATCACTACTCAATCTCGTCAAATCGGGCGCCGCCGCGCCGCGCTTGCTGACTAGCGCCAACGTGAAGGCCAAGCTCGACGCGCTCAAAAACGACAAGCTCAGCCAGCAAGTCGTCGCCATCACGGCCAACCTGCCTGAGCAGAGCGAAATCATCGATAAGCTAGTCGTCGAGCGGCGTGCCGCATTCCCGCGAGCCAAGCCTAGTCTCGAAAAAGGAGCCGCGATCTACGAAAAGCACTGTGCCGCCTGTCACCAGATTGCCGGCAAAGGCTCCGTCATCGGCCCGCAGCTCGACGGAATTGGCCTGAGGGGCCTGGAGCGGCTCGTGGAGGACGTCCTTGATCCCAACCGCAACGTGGACGTCGCCTTCCGCACGACGACGATCCGCACGGTCAATGGCGAGGTAATTTCGGGCCTGGTGCGCCGCGAGGAAGGGGCGACGCTGGTCCTGGCCGACAACAAGGGGAAGGAATTTTCCATCCCCAAGAGCGACATCGACCAACAGGCCAAAGGGACTCTTTCACTTATGCCGGCCAACGTTCACGAGATCGTCAATGAGCAGGAATTCTACGATCTCGTGGGATTTTTGCTCAGCCAGAAGCAGGCCAAGGAGCCGGCAGAATGAAGCGAGCCACGGGGTTTATCCCCGTGGCCCGAGATTGGCCGATTCTGTCCGCGGGGATTAACCCCGCGGATCGCTCTTTCTATTTCTCCAGCAGTTCCTTGAGAAGCCCGTCGAGCGCCTTGGCGTTCTCATCTCCGCTGCCAACTTTGATCATCCGGATCTTGCCTTCCTGGTCGATCACCACGACGTGCGGGATGCCATTCACGGCATAATAGTCGTCCAGCTTGCTCTCCTGGCCCTGCACGGCGAAGCGGTGCTTCAGCTCGTGGTGCTCGGCGAATTTTTCCAGCATCTTCTGCTCATCCTCTGCCGATACCGTTCGTTCTTGTTTGTTGACGCGCTTGGTGCGTCCAGCCGCATCATCCCACTCCATGTTGTAGTAACGCGTCAGGCCAACCATCACCAGACCCTTGTCGGCATATTTCTCCTGCCACTCCTTGAGGTGTGGGAACGTGGCGATGCACGGGCCGCACCAGACCGCCCAGAAATCGAGAAACACCACTTTGCCCTTGAGGTCGGCATCGGTCAGCGGCGTGCCGTTGACCCAGGTGTCGATCTTCCCCAGCTCCAAGGACGCGGCGTCTTTGCCGACCAGCTCCTTCAGTTTCCGGGCGCTGTCAATTTCGCGCTGGAAATTGGTGAAGGAATTGAGCGCGCTTTGCATCAACCTCTTGGCATTCTCCTGGTCGGGCTTGATGGTCTCTAGAAACGTCTTCAACTCACCCAGCTCCTTTTCGGCGGCATCCGGATCGGTGCTGGCCAGCGTGAAAATCCGCCGCAACTCGCCATTCACGTAGGTGCGGATGTTCTCCACGCTATTGGGATCGGCCTTGAGCTTTTCGGCCGCGGCCTGCGACGCCTTTTTGCTCTCCTCGTCTGAATCCTCCGCCCAAACGGGAGAGACGAGGAAACAGAACAAAGCCAGAGGTAAGAGGAAACGGATCATGGAAGACTCCAGAAGTTTGGGGAGCGACCGCGGCCGGACCAGCCGCCATTAGTCGTCGCTCGGTCCATTAGAGATGGCTGATTGTCGCTTTGCAAGCAACGTGAACTCTTCACGTCGCGCACCCAGGGTGCGCCGCGGCGACGACCCTGGGCTAAAGAATGTGACCCCTTCGAGGTCAATCACTCACGCCAGCACCCCCTCAATCACCTTCGCCTCATCCGTCGGCCCGATCAGGCGCTGGTTGAGGCCCTGGTAGGGGACGCTGAATTTCTTGGCGTCGATGCCCAAGAGGTGCAGGATCGTGGCCTGGAGGTCGTGAATGCTGGTCTTGTTTTCGGTGACGAAGTAACCGAAGTCGTCGGTAGCGCCGTAGGTGGTGCCGGATTTGATGCCGCCGCCGGCCAGCCAGATCGAAAAGCAGTGGGGATGGTGGTCGCGGCCGAGGAATTTCGAGCCGCCGCGCTCCTCGTTGAGGGCCGTGCGACCGAACTCGCCCCCCCAGACGACGAGTGTGTCTTCCATCATGCCGCGGGCCTTCAGATCCTTGAGGAGTGCTGCAATTGGCCGATCGGACTGCTCGCACTTCTTCGGCAGGCCAGTGACGATGTCGTTATCTGCGCCAGTGCCGTGCATGTCCCAGCCCCAATCAAAGAGCTGGACGTAGCGGACCCCGTTTTCGGCCAGTCGCCGGGCCAGCAGGCAGTTGTTGGCAAACGACGCCTTGCCGGGCTCGGCGCCGTACGCTTCGAGGACCTCTTTCGGCTCTTTCGAGATGTCCATGACTTCCGGCACGGCAATCTGCATCCGATACGCCAGCTCGTACTGGCTGATCCGCGTCAGCGTTTCCGGATCGCCGAATGTTTCGAGTTCCACCTCGTTGAGTTTCTTCAGCGCGTCGAGGCTGCGGCGGCGGACCTCGCGACTCATCCCGGCCGGATTATCGGCGTACAGGATCGGCGCGCCGACGCTGCGGCATTGCACCCCTTGGAAGACGCTCGGCAAGAAGCCGGTGCTCCACAGGGCCTTGCCGCCGGTGGGATCGGTCCCGCCGCTGATCAGGACGACGAAACCCGGCAGGTCCTGATTTTCAGTCCCCAGGCCATAGGTGATCCACGAGCCCATTGCCGCGCCGCCGTTGCGCGGCGAGCCGGTATAGAGGAACAGCTCTGCCGGCGCATGGTTGAACTGGTCGGTGTGCATGCTCCTGATGACGCACAGGTCATCGACCAATTCGCCGATATGCGGGTACAGCTCGCTGATCTCGATTCCGGACTGTCCCTTCTTCGCGAATTTGTGCGGTGTGCCGAGCATTTTCGGCCGGCGGGCCTTGAGGTCGATGAACGGCAGCCGCTCCTTCTTCAGAATCTCGAGCAGGCTGTCCGGGCAGGGCTCGAGGTTGTGCTTGACCAACTCCGGCTTGTAATCCCACAGGTCATGCTGCGGCGGCGCGCCCGACATGTGCAGGTAGATCACCCGCTTGACCTTGGCCGACAGCGGCGGGGCTTTGGGGGTCAGTGGGTTATCGACGCTGACCGCCGCCGGCGCCGCCCGCGCGTAGTCATTCATCAGTGACGACAGGGCGATCGCACCGAGGCTCAGGCCGGTGCCGGTGAGGAAGGTGCGGCGGGTGGAAAGGCGAGCGGTTGGAAGGTGGGGGTACATGGCGTCAAACACGAAAAGAGTATCGACGCAGGTGGGTGTCCTCTAGTTTCTCCTAGGTTGCGTGTAGCGTCAACCTTGACGCACTGTTTCCATCCACCGTCTGTGCACCTGATCCGGCGTCGCCGTCCCTGTCGTGCCAAGCTGTTGCACGGTGATCGACGCCACCAGATTGCCCATGGTCGCTGCTTCGAGCTCGTCCGCGCCAGCCAGGAGCGACGTCACAATGCCGCTGGTGGCCGCATCGCCGGCGCCGACGATATCGAGCGGGCCTGCCACGCGAACGCCGGCCACGAGCGTCGGCTCCTCGCCCGGGCGGGCCACTAAGATGCCGCGGTCGCCCAGCGTGCAGAACGTCGGGCGGCCGGTTTTGCGGCACAACGCCGCGGCGGCGGATGTTGCGGCCGAGACCGGGTTCTCGTCGTGATCCACACGGCCGGCGATCTCGGTCAAGTTTCCTTTCAGCGTGCCACGCTGGAACTTCGATAGATTGGCCCGACTGTCCACGAAGATCAGCTTCTCGGGATGCTGCTCCGCCAGGTCGCACAGCAGCGAGCGCACCAGGACATTCACGACTCCCTGCTCCGGCGCAACAATTTGATCGAGGACAATCATCCCGTCCGACGTGTGAAAAACTTTTTCAAATCGCTGGCAAAGAAGTTTGGTCTCCTCCTCCGACAGTGCCTGCCGCGTCCGCACGTCGATGCGATTGAGCTCCCGCGGCACTCCGCCGCCGTCGGGCTTCATCGGCTTGGTGTAAGTCGGCGTCAGCCTCCGCGGCGAGCAGATAATCTGCGACGGATCGACTGGCAGCTTGCGGATCTCCTTGAGCAGATCGTAGCCGTGTCCGTCGTCGCCGATAACGGTCACTGGCACGAGCAAGCCCACGCCAAATGCCGCCAGGTTGTTCAGGACCGTCCCCAGTGCTCCCGGCGAATTGCGGACGTTGGAGACTTGATACGCTTCCAAGCCGGTTTCAATCGACAGCTCGTGGACCGGGTCGATCTGGAGGTAGCGATCGAGGAACAGATCGCCGACAAGGCCGATGGTCAGACGAGGGAGCGAAGTGAGAATGGATTCCAGACGATCCTGAGTGATCATGCCGGCCGGTCCCGTGCCAAAGTTCGACCTCCCCGGTCGCGGGACCATTGTGGCGACTGCCGAATCGGCTGTCGATGGCGAAAACTCAAAGAAATAGCCGCCAGGCGACGTGCTCCCAGCGGCTGCACAGATCCCAAACGGTGCCAGGGATCAGGATTTCACTAGCACAGCATCCTTTTGAGCGGCGTCCCAGACAATAAACTGAATGGTGCTCCTGTCATCTCCGGTGCGCACCTCGATCTCCCGGACGCACTTGTCCCAATCGTCATACCCGTACTGGTCCGCGAATTCAAAGAGCGAGAGATCGTCCCTGCTCGAATCATTGATGCCCAGCCGCTGAAGGAGCAAATCGATGGTCTTGGGGGAAAGCATCGGGAGCTGTTTCAGCCGCGTGGCCAGCGAGGAACTCGGCTTGACGTATTGACGCTGAAACTCTTCCCAGCCGAGCGATTCGATCTGGCTGATAACCTGGAACACCGCCTTGTTCTTGCTGTTGTCGCCCGAGCCCCCCAGCACCGACCCGGCTTTCATGAGGAACTCCCCCTGACGCTGCGCGTTGAACGTTTTCTTGGGATAGAGCACTTCGTTCACAACGCGGAAGTATTCCTGCTCCTTGGCAACCACGACCCGGGACTTCATTCCCGACGTCCACACCATGCGATAGTACAGCCGCAGATAATCTTCCTTCGTGATCGTCGAATAGTGCCATCCTTCCTTTTGACTGCTTTCATACCACTCCAGGTCGTCGGCATCGTTGGCACGAACCCACTCCTTCAACTGCTGATAGTGGGCAACCGCTCCATCCGGATTCTCGCTGTCTTTCCCAGTTCCGGCGCTGCGAACGACAGATGCCTCGGGTTTTTTGACAGGAGTGTCGTCAATTTTCCTGGCGAGACGCGGTTCGGGCTTCCTCTCTGGGATGGCTTCGACTTTCCTGGCAGACCCGGTCTCGCCCTTCGTCGGCGAAGGTGGATCCGACTTCCGCGCAGCCGCCGGTCCGTCCTTGCTCCGCGGTGGAGGCTCGACTTTCCGCGCGGCTGCAAGCTCGACGTTCCGCGCAGGCACGGGCTCCGCTTTGCGGACAAGCTCTGTTTCCGCCTTGCGCGCAGCGATGGCCTCAGGCTTGCGTGCCGTCACAGGCTCCGCGCTTCTGACGGACGCGGGATCGGATTTGCGGGCTGGAGGAGCCTCGGGTTTACGTAGTGTCGCCGGCTCGGCCTTCCGCGAAGGTTCAGGGTCTGCCTTCCGTCGCGGAATGACCTCGGTCATGCTCGGTGGAGGCGAAGCCTTGCGAGTTGGCGGCGGGTCGGCCTTGCGTGCAGCAGTAGCGTTGGATTTTGGCGGGCTGGGCGCCTCCGCCTTCCGCGCCGAAGATGCGTCGGATTTTGGCGGGCTCGACGACTCCGCTTTCCGTGCAGCAGGAGTGTCGGACTTTGGCGGAGTGGCCGCTTCGGATTTTTTCGCCGGCAAAGGCGCAGGCTCGTTCTTCTTCGCTCCCCGCGTTGCCGACAATGCCGACTCGCGAAGATGAGGCACTGTCTGCCTGTGGTCGCCGCACACATAAAAGCTTTCGCCGCCATCGGCCACGGTGCGAACGAGAATCGTCTTCCAGGGACGGTAATAGTACTGTGGATCGGTTTTTGACGCTTCGCTGTGCAAGTCCCCTTCGATCGGGATCAAGTCGAAAGCGGCCGTCGTGAAGTTGGCGATCTTGCGCCCTTCCTGATGAGCCACGTTGCGGGCCATGGACAGCGCCTTGAGATACACTTCCGGTCCCATGACGGCGCTGCCGAAACAGAGAAACACGCCCCCTTCGAGCTTGCTCACCGTGTGGCAAACGGCCAGAAAGTCGCGGTAGCTCGCGGTGCCGAACGACGCCGGATCGAAGTTCGGATGCTCGTGGATGATGTCGTAGCCGATGCCGATGTGCACCGTGACCGGAATGCCAAGCCGGAAGCCGGCGGCCAGGACGCTGATGTCCTTGTGAGGAAAGTCACTCTCCTGGATCGCCTTGCCGATCGATTCGCCCAGGCCAAGGCCCGACAAGGCGCCCCGGCGAACGATGTCGTTGATTTCCCCAGTCTCGCGCCATAGTCCGAATTCGCCCGAGCGGATGTACCGGGCCACGCTCTCGCAGGTCGCTCCGATGCGGGCCAGTTCGTAGTCATGGATCGGCCCCGCGCCGTTCATGCCGATGTGTGTGATCAAGCCCCGCTCCATCATGTCGATCAGCGGCCGCTGCACGCCGGCGCGCAACACGTGCGCCCCCATCATCATCAGGACGGACGCCTTTTTTTCCCGAGCCTGCACCAGACGTTTGCCAAGCTCCGCCAGATCGGCCATTCCCTTGGCCGGCAATGAGGGGGGCAATTCCTCCAGGTACAAGAGCGACGTGTGCGCCAGATCGTGGATCCGCTCGGCAAGCGGCTTGATCTTCAGTCGTCTGCGGTCAAATTGGGGGAGCATGGATGGGCAGAATCCATAGTGTGCGGGGAGCTGAAAAAGCCGTACCAAATGATACTTCATTCCAGGCCGTCCACAGTCCCTCGAATCGTTACATTCGGCATTCTCAGCTAGCTGTCAGGCGGGGGATTTCTTCTTCTGCGGGAACTATTACCCCAGATGACTGTCGACCTTCCCATCAGCCCGGCCAACGGAGCGCCGCACCCGGCCATCGACTGGGGGCGATCCCTGGCGGAACACGCCCAGTGGCTGCGGCAGGTGATTAGCGCCCGCACGGGTGAGCCCGAGGCGGTGGACGAAGTGTGGCAACAGGTGTCCCTGGCGGCCATCGAGCAGCGTTCCCCGCTGAGCGATCCCGAAAAGGTCGCGCCGTGGCTCCACCGGCTGGCAGTGGTCTTGTCGGCCCGCTACCGGCGGCAGCAAGGCCGAAGTCGCAAGGCGCTGGCGCGCCTCGTCGAGCAAACGGGGACTGACGTGGCGGCTGATGCGCTGAGCTGGTTGATCCGGAGGGAGCGGCACGAATTGACCCGCGCAGCGCTGGCCCACTTGGCGCCGCGGGATGCCGAGATCCTGGCGCTCAAGTACGGGCAGCGATGGAGCTATCGGCAGATTGCCGAGCGACTGGGGATCACGGAAAAGGCAGTGGACGCCCGCATGCAGCGGGCGCGGGAAAAATTGCGCCAAGAGCTGGCGCGGCGAGGAATCCAAGGTGAGGACGACGTATGACAAGTCACATGGCAACGGGCGAGTCGCTGATGCGCTCGCGGATTGACCGCCTGGTCAGCGGTGAATTGGGCGAGCACGACCGGCAAGAGTTACTGGCCTGGCTGGAGGCTGACGCTGCGCGGTGGAGGAGCTGTGCGCTGGCGTTTCTTGAAGCGCAAGTGTGGGAGGAGGCGCTTGGGGAGAGGAGTCTGGGTTCAGGGGTCAGTGGTCAGGGGTTAGGAATCAGGGGTCAGGAGTCAGAGGACAGGGAACACCTGTCTGTATCGCGCGAGCAGCGGCCGGCAGCGAGGTGGTGGATCATGCCGCTGGCGGCTGTAGCGCTCAGCATCGCGGCGTTCGGTTGTGGAATGTGGTGGCGAGGAATCACGATGTCGCCGGACCCGCCGGGCGGCGCAATCGTCGAGCACAGCGACCAGGCACCGCAGATGGACAAACAGGTTCCGCGCGTGCCCTACGGCCCACTCCTGGCCTCCGTGCCGGTAAAGGGAGGTCCGCTGGGGAACGTTCCCGCCGTGCTGCAATTCCCCGTGCTGCCGCCGGAAGCGGCAACAGGAGAAGCCCCGGCTGTTTCCGAGCACGTGCGGCGCGAATGGGAGCGGCGAGGTTATGAGGTGAAAGAAGAGAGGCGCTATCTGCCGGCCAAACTGCCGGACGGGCGTCAGGTGATGGTGCCGGTCAACGAAGTGAAGATGAAGTTCGTGGGCCGGCGGGCGTCATGAGCGCCGCTCGGCGCTGGCAAGTGCGTTGAACCAAAACATTAACTCTGCAAGGAGCAATCGCATGAAGTCGAATTGGCAATACCTGGGCTCGATCGTTCTGGTGGCCATCGCCCTGGCGGCACAGGCACGCGGGCAGACAGGCGAGGCCGGCAAAGATCCCAAACCGCAAGACGCGTCGAATTATTTGGGAACGGTTCAGGAGCTGCTCGCCGGGCAGCAAGTTCTGCAAAGCGAACAGCTACTGACAGTGGAACTGGCAAACGCGCTGGTCAGCAGCAACGACCTCGGGATCGACGTGGCGGAAATCCAGCCGGCCCTGCGGGCGCAGCTCAACCTGGACGAAGGAACGGGCCTGGTAATTACCCGCGCTCCCGACGACAGCCCCGGCGCTGCGGCCGGCCTTAAAGCGCACGACGTGGTCGTCAAGGTCGGCGAGGCCGCGGTCGGAAATACCGAGCAACTCGCCGATGCCCTGAAGAAGGCTGACGGCAAGCCGGTGAACGTCGTGCTATTTCGGCAGGGGAAGGCGATCTCGGTCCAGGCCACGCCCAAGAAACCTGTCGTGGCGGAAGTCGTTTTGTCCGATACACCCTTGCGGGCCTGGTTCCAAACCCTTGACGCGGGCCAGGATCGATTTCGCATTGGCGTAGTTTTTGCTGAGGCGGACGACACCTTGCGGGCACATCTCGGCCTGGCCGCTGGCGAAGGACTGATCGTCACCAAGGTCTTTCCCGACACGCCAGCGGCAAAAATGGGGATTCAACCACACGACGTGGTCATCATTCTCGACGGCAAGCGGCTAACGACCATCGATGCCATCAATACGCAAATTCAGGAGATCAAGGAGCGCGAGGTGGAGCTGAAACTTTTGCGCAGCGGCAAAGAAGTGACGCTCAAGATCGCCCCGGCCAAGGAAGCCACCGCAGCTTACGCCGATCTGGAGAGCCAGGGGCTGACGATCTGGCATGCCGGCGCATGCCCGGCCCAGGTCAAGACGTTCAAATGCAATTCGTGCCATCAAGACCCGTTTCCCGATCAACACTGGAAGGTCGAACGCATTCACGATTACGACATTTTGCGTCGATGGATCGGCCAGTCGCCCCCGGCCGCGGCCGGAAGCCCCCAGCAGCAGGTGAACTCGCTGAAGGAGCAACTGGCGAAGATGCAGGAGACGCTGTCCACGCTAGAGGCGAACCTGGCGGCAAAGAACGAAAAACCAGCCGAGTCGAAAAGCGACCCGGAAGGAAAGAAGTAGTAGCTAGTTCGCCAAAGTTGAACCAATCAAGCCTCGGCGGCAGCCCAAGCTGCCGAGACGTCGATTTCAAAGCCCGGGAGCAGCACGCTGGCGGCCTGTTCTCCTGCGCCATAAACCCCTGCCACGCGATAAGCCACTCCTTCCAGCGCCAGGACGCTGATCGTCCGCTGCTCGGGATCGACGATCGAGTACTCCGGAATGCCAGCCTCCGCGTAAGCGGACCGTTTCTCATCAAATTCGCGTGTCCGATTCTCTTTGCCGGGGCTGACGACCTCCATGATCAGGTCGGCCCCTTCTGGCGGCGTGTGCAGGTCCTTAACCCTCTCCTGGCGTACGAAGCAGACGTCCGGCTGCCGCAAGTGATCTGGGCCGAGCCGCACAATAAAAGGGGCAAACACCACGCGGCCAAGAGTTCGGGCCAGAACGAACGCTTCCAACTGGCCGAACAGGAACCTCACCAGGTTCTGATGAAACAAAGTGGACATCGACAATAGCTCCAGTCGCCCATGCACCAACTCATATCCGCGCGCCAGATCGAGCTTGAAAAAATCTGCTTCGGTCCAGTGGCCCTGGAGCGGAAACTCGAGCGCTGCTTCCCAGGTCGGTTGACCGGGCTGCGATGCCGGGATGCCGTAGCACGCCGAGTAGGATAGATCGTCCATCTTTGTGACTTTCCCCTAAGCGCTTTACCCCTTCATCAGCACCCCATCCATGTTCAGCAGGACGTTGGCGACGACTGTCCAGGCGGCGGCTTCGGCCGGATCAACTCCCTGGGGCAACTTGCCCAGCGGTTCGGTCGCCATTTTTTCGGCGGCCGCAGCGTCGGTTTTGAAGTGCGCTAGTTCACTCTCAAAAAGCGCTACGATCGCGTCGATCTGCGCCTGGGCCGCCGGACGCGCCAGGCAAAGTCGCAGTGCCCAGGCAGCTCGCTCCTGATTAATAGCACCCCCTTCCGCGATGATGCGCCGCGCCAGCGCCTGCGACGCCTCCACGTAGGCGGGATCGTTCATCGTCACAAAAGCCTGTAGCGGCGTGTTGGTGCGAATGCGGCGGAGGGCGCACACCTCGCGGCTGGGCGCGTCGAACGTGGCCATCGAAGGATAGGGAATCGTCCGCCGCCAGAACGTATACAGTCCGCGACGGTAGCGATCCTCACCCTTGCTCGTAGGCCACGTCCGCTCGCCGTTGAATGCCGCCTGCCACAGCCCCTCCGGCTGCGGCGGGTAGACGCTCGGTCCTTTCAGCTTGCGGGAGAGCAGCCCGGAAAGGGCCAGCGCCTGATCGCGGACCATTTCCGCCTCCAGGCGGAATCGCGGCCCGCGCGAGAATAGCCGGTTGCGCGGATCTTTGGCCAGCGCCTCCGGTGCGACCCGCGAAGTCTGGCAATATGTCTCGGAAAGCATGATCGTCTTGAGCAGCGCCTTCACGTCCCATTTCAGGTCCATGAATTCGATCGCCAGCCAGTCCAGCAGCTCCTGGTTGCTGGGCAGCTCGCCCTGAATGCCAAAATCCTCTTCGGTTTCGACGATGCCGGCGCCGAAAAGCTGCGCCCAGAAGCGATTCACCGCCACGCGGGCCGTCAGCGGATTGTCGGGATGGACGAGCCACTGCGCTACCGCCAGCCGATCACGCGGCACTTCGGACGCAAGTGCGTGCAGCGCGCTAGGCAGGGCCGGTTCGACAGCATCTCCCTTCACCAGGAAGTTGCCCTTAACCATGACGTAACTAGGCCGCCGCTTGTCGGACGCCAGTTCCTGCATCACGGAAATCGTCGGCATTGCCGGCTTGGATTTTTCCAGCTTGGCAATGTCGTCGCGGAGGTTTTTGAGGAGTGGCGCGATCGAGCGGTAGTGCGAAACGAGCGCCTGCGCCTGTTCCGCGGCTCGTTTGTCGGCCGGCGTGTCCACAATCGCCAGGATTTCGGCGGGGACTTTGAGCCGATCGAGGACGTTCTTGTCGCTGGTGATCGACAGGCGGAATCGACCCAGCGTGTGGCCGGCCATGTGGAACTTGTGCTCGAGCTTGAACGTGAGCAGCGTCTGCTTGCCGACCGCCAGCGGCTGCGCGGTGACGAACAGGGCCTCGTGCGGCTCGGTCATTTTGGGCCCGACCGCCCAGCCGGTTTTGTCGAGGTTGCCCGGCTTGATTGCCGCGTCGACGGAAAAATCCTGCTGCGAGTGGTCGGCCGCCGCCTGCGACAATTTCACGGCGATGATCCCCGAGGGGGACAACTCGCTGGAAGGGCTGGGAATTCCCAGCGGCTCATTCTGCCAGACGACTTGGCGCTGACTATCCAAGAGCTGAATGCGATAACCGGCCAGGCGGTCGGACGTACCGCCGTCGGTTCGGTTCCAGACTACGAGCCGCTCGATCGGCTTGTCGCCGCCCAGGTCCACCTCCCACCACGGGTTGTCCTCCTGTTTGGTGTGAAACGTCGATTTGGCGCCGAAGTAGTCGCCGCTGGTATTGCCGTCGATGCCCAGCCGCGGCTCGCCGTCAAAATCGACGCTGGACTGCGTTGCGGTCCCCTTGAGGGCAATATTCTCACCATCGCTAAAGGCCTGCACTTCGGCGAGGTGCAGCCACTTGGCTTTTCCCGGCAGCTCGATGCGGACAAACCGCCCCACGCTGGCCGACGCTGACTTCTCTGGGTCCTGGGCAGTCACGGAAAACTGCGACAAGACGAAATTGCCGTTTTCTGATCGGCCCGACCCCTTGGCCGGGAGTGATTCATCGGGAATCGCCTCCAGACGGAACGCGGTAATTCCCTCGACTTCGGTCTTTGCCGAAAGCGTGTACGTATCGGTCGCGGGATTCTCGCCGCTGACCAGGATCGAGCTGTCGGCCTGTCTCGTCAGCATGGCATTCCCCGCCGAATTCATTTCGGCAATGTCCAGCGGCTGCCACTGGCTGGCGACGCGGAGGCTCTCCTCCCATTTGACCCGCTCGGCAGCAATCTGCGGCGTGTCGGTCTCGAGCTGCTGTTTCAGGGGAGCGATCTGCCCGTCGATCAGTCGCACCGCGGTTTCAAATTCGCGCGTCGGCGCATCGATCAGCGGCACGTCATTGGGCTGATCTGTATCGGCCGTCTGATTGAAGATCGCAAAGAACTGGTAGTACTCCTTTTGCGAAACGGGATCGAACTTATGGTTGTGACACTTGGCGCAGCCCATCGTCAGCCCCATCCAGACCTGCATCGTGGTATCCACGCGGTCCTTGACGGCGGCGACGCGGAATTCCTCGTCGTCGGTCCCGCCTTCCGTGTTGGTCATCGTGTTGCGGTGGAACGCCGTCGCCACCTTTTGATCGAGTGTCGAGCCGGGGAGCAAATCGCCGGCAATTTGCTCGATCGTGAACTGATCGAAGGGCTGGTTGGCGTTGAAAGCGTCGATCACCCAGTCGCGATAGCGCCAGGCATTGGGACGCAGCGGGTCGCTGCCGTAGCCACGGCTGTCGGCATAGCGGGCCTGGTCGAGCCACATGCGAGCCCAGCGCTCGCCAAAAGCCGGATCGGCCAGCAGCCGGTCGAGCAGCCGCTCGTAGGCGCCTGCGTCGGTGTCGGTGATGAACTGTTCGACCTCCTGCGGCGTGGGAGGCAAACCGCGCAGATCGAGGCTGGCGCGGCGGATCAGCGCGTATTTGTCGGCCCGCGGCGATGGCGTCAAACCATGTTTTTTGAGCCCGGCCAGGACGATCTGATCCAGGCCGTTTTTGGCCCAGCCCTCCGGGTCGAGCGGAGGCAACATCGGCCGCGCCGGTTTCACGAATGCCCAGTGCGGCGCAAACGACGCTCCCTCATCGACCCAGCGCCGCAGCAGCTCGATCTGCGGACGATCGAGCGTGATTCCGCTATCCGCCGGCGGCATCCGCTCGCTGTCGTCCGCGGCGGTAACGCGGCGGATCAGTTCGCTCTCACTGCTCTTGCCAGGAACGATTGGCGTCGCAGAGCTTTCCAGTGGGACAATCGCCCCCTCGCGGCGGTCCAAACGCAGACCAGCTTGCCTTTGCTCGTCATCAGGTCCGTGACAAGCAAAGCACTTCTTCGCCAGGATCGGCCGGATTTCACGGGCGAAATCGACCCGCTGCTCGTCGGCCGCACGGGCGTACGTCACTCCGAACGTTAAGCAGGCACTCCAAACAACAATCGAATGCGACAAACCTCGCGGCATACGGGCACCTCGCCTGGCAATCCGGGCAGCAGGAATGGGTCGATACGCATTGTATCACGCCATCGCGCCATTAGCCGGAGGACAACGTCCTGGCGGAGTGCCGCGGGAACGGCACGCAGATGCTCGCGAAAAATTGAGCGCTCCCGAGGTGCCGCATCCTATCAGTCAGCTGTTAGCGGCCGGCTAAGAGCGAAGTGCTACGCCAGCGGCAGCTTGATTCCCTGGATCGCTTCCAAAGTGCGAGCCAACTTCGGGGCTGCCGGCGTCCTCGGGCCGTGGGCGTCAGCGTATTTGACCCTCATGGAGGCCACGTGCGGCATCCACAGCGCTTTGCCAACGAGCTCCAGCAACACCTCCGGGTCCAGCGGCTTGCGAAGGTAGTAGGCGCCGCCAGCCTCGTGACTGCGACGGACGATGTCCGGAATCTGTGAGCTGGAAGTGAACATCACGGGCACGTCGTCCATTCCCGGCTGCTTTCGCAACTGGCGGCACAGCTCCAGACCGCTCTCGCCGGCCAGATTCACGTCGCAGATGATCAGGTCCAGCGCCAGCGAGCGCGCCGCGGCCAGTGCCGCCGCCTGGTCGCGGGCGCCATGGCATTCATACCCTGCCGCGCTCAGCACCGCGGCAATGCCGCTGACCGTAAGAGGATCATCATCGACAACGAGAACGACGGCCGACTCGGTCAAGGGAGACGACATGCCGCAAATACTCCGCAGGCGAGTACATTCCGGTTTTAAAAAACTGCGCTCCTACTTACCTATCGTGATCATGCGGTGCGGATATCAAGCAGACTTTCCGCGGCTTGTGGGGACGGAGTAATCCCCCCGTTCGATACGAGAGTCGCCAGTGGAATCGGCACTCACTGCGAGCGGCGGTTGCCTTCAGGTCGGGTGGCAAAATTCCCCGGCGGTGCGGACTTGACCCAGGCCTCGATCGACGGGCTGCGGAAGGCCAGCTCGTAGGCCGATAAGTGCGGCATTCCCAGCGCCCTCGAGACATCGTCAATGAGGATGACGTCCGGCGCTGGAACCGGATTTTTTGGATTCTCGATCCAGGCGGCAATTCGCTCTGCCGACTCGACCGAAGCCGGCGGAGACCACGCCTGAAGTCCCCCGACGCTTTCCAGCCACGCGTAGGCGGGGGAATGTGTCGCGCGGTCCGCCAGTAGCTGCCGGGTTGTTTCCTTGCTTTCATCGACCTCGATCGACTTCATCGAAGCGGTGATGTACGCGGCCCGCTGCAAGGCGCGCATGCGGGCGATCCGCTCGGTGCTCCCCTTGGGAGCGGGAAACCGGAACTCACCGAGCGCCGGCCCGGCGGGGTAACCGTGCAACCAGACTTCACGGTGCAGCAGGTAGTACATGTATCCCTGGCGGGCGGACAGCACGCGCGACTGGGCCCAGCTCCACTGATCATCGGCGTGCATGTGCAGGTTGAACGAAAGCCATCGCTGGGGCGAAGCGTTGTACAGCCGCATCATGTCGGCCGTCCGCTGTTCGAGCCGCTCGCGCGACGATCCGCAGTGATAGGGAAACCCGGACGGCAGCCACAAATCCGCGTCAGTCCAAAAGGCGCACAGCAGATTCAGTTCCGGACTGGCCGTGGCCAGCGAGTAGCGGCCCCGATCGCGCGAGTAGGCGTCCAGCCAGTCGTGCAGCAGCTCCTCATCGTGGGTCAGATAATACTCGCGAGAGGCCGTGTTCTTGATGAACCGATGGATGCGATGCTGGTG
>Ga0075418_10002641_pt1 | contig 20581 bp, 18 predicted proteins | sample SoiMetdeltSBSDD2_FD_81776 | JGI IMG/M metagenome (GOLD analysis project Ga0075418, IMG submission 81776) | Bulk soil microbial communities from a Populus tree surrounding site in Tennessee, USA - Soil MetaG P. deltoides SBSDD2 | ecosystem: Environmental > Terrestrial > Soil > Tree plantation...
ATATTATTATCAAGAACAAGCTTCATCCCTTTTGCATGTTCTCTTGTTTTATATCCAATAAATCCTTCGCTCGACAAATAATTTTCGATATATACTATGGGTTTACCCAATAATTTTTCAAATCCTTTTTTATAGGGTTCAAACGCCACGCCGCCATGAACAAAGAATCCGAGGTTAGGCCATATCTCGTGAATGTTTGCCACTTTGTAATGCTCTATCACCATTTCCATACACATCTGGCACCATGCAGGCACACCAACTATATAACCAATGTCCCATTCACGGGCATGCTCAACAATCTCATTCAATTTTTCTTTCCAGTCTTTCATCGCCGCAATTCTTCCTCCGGGCTTATAAAATGTCTGGAACCAGAATGGTCTTTTTTTAGCAAGTATTCCGCTCAGATCTCCTGCATACCATCCTGCTTTTCCTTTTTGCAGATCTGTAGCACCGCCGATCATCAAAAAACCTTTTGTCATTGCATTGTAAGGCAGGTGTTCATAACTGAAAAGCGTAATGAGCTGTTTTAAATAGTTTACCGTATTGCTGCGCAACATTTCTCTTGTAACAGGAATATATTTACTTGCTGCCTCCGACGTCCCCGAGCTAAGAGCATAGTATTTAATTTTACCCGGCCATGCTACATCGGGTACGCCTTCTAATGTTTTTTTCCACCAATCAGAATAAATCTTATTATAATCGTGAACAGGGACCAGTTCCCGGAAACTTTCTACCGGATGTTTACTTAAAAGAATATCATCAAAGCGATATTGCTGACCAAACTCTGTAAATCTTGCTTTACGTAACAACTTTTTCAAAACTCTTATTTGTTGCCGCCGCGGATCATTTTCCGGGAGACGTAACGCTGTAGCAATTGCCTTTGGAATTTTTATATCAATTATGTTGGCCATTCAGGTTTTTAAAGTTACGATTGTTATGATGAACGGGGCGAATATACAATGATGTGCCGAATAGTATCCTGCCGATGAAAAATCAATCCCGCCGTTGCCAGCATTTTCCGAATATTTATACCTGCATACAATAGAAAAACGAACCATAACGGTTTTTTACTATAATGCTTTTTTACAAACAACTTCATTGCTCCATAAAAATCTTTCACGTGTTTATAATCATATGTTGTGCTTCCTCCCTTTAAATGTGTTACAGTAATTTTACCCAAATAATAATTCTTATACCCTGATTGGCTAATACGAATACTCAGGTCAATATCCTCTCCGTACATAAAAAAATCTTCATCAAAACCATTTATTTTTTCAAACACCTCTCTTCTTATCATCATAAATGCACCAGATAAAACTTCAACGGGGTTATTTACGTTTTCAGGTAAATGACCCTGGTAATATTTTGCAAATGTTCTTGATTCTGGAAAAAGAGAGGCGAGCCCAAATAATTTATAAAACGAGGTGGCCGGCGTTGGCACTCCTCTTTTTGATTCTTTTAAATATCGTCGTCTGATATCATGCATTCTTACTCCCACAGCACCCGCATCAGGATGCGTTTCAAAAAATGAAATACAATCCTTTAAACAGGTTTCGGTTAAAATGGTATCGGGGTTTAGAAAAAGAATGTATTTGCCTGAAGAGCTTTTAAACCCGCGATTGCATGCTTTTGCAAAGCCCATATTTTCAGTATTGAAAATAAATTTTACATAATCAAATTTTACGGGCAAATACTCTTTACTTCCATCGGCAGAGTTGTTATCCACAACAATTATTTCAGTATCGATTCCTGTCATTGCTTTTTTTACAGAAATAAGACACTGTTCAAGTAAAAGCTTTGAATTATAGTTTACTATTATGATTGATAGTTGCATTTCCTTCGATCAAATCTAAAATTTAAAATCTGAAATCGGTTATATCTTTGCCCATGCTTAAACAAACAATTTTGGAAGCGATACAGGCCGGTGGAGCGGAATTGAAAAGATTTTTTAATAGCAATTTTAAGATTTCACACAAAGAAGGAGTAAATAATCTGGTTACAGAAGCCGATCATGCTTCTGAAGCGGCAATCATTGACATCATTAAAAAGAATTTCCCCGAACACCAGGTATTGGCTGAAGAAACAGGTGAACATATACAGGATTCAAATTATAAATGGATCATCGATCCCATTGACGGCACGGTGAATTTTGCTCACGGCATCCCTTTATGTTGTGTTGCGATCGCTATTGAAAAAGATAAAAAGATCGTCATGTCGGCAGTGTACGCCCCTGTTCTAAATGAATTATATTTTGCAGAAAAAGGAAATGGCGCCTGGCTCAACGATGAAAAAATTTATGTAAGTGATGAAACAAGTGTAGTAAAGTCATGCCTGGTTACCGGTTTTCCCTATACATATATAAATATGCCGAATGGTCCGCTGGAAGTTTTTGGACGACTTATAAAAGAAGGAATTCCAGTAAGAAGATTAGGATCTGCATGTATTGATCTTTGCTGGGTGGCCAGTGGAAGATTTGATGGCTTTTATGAACACAAACTTGAGCCCTGGGATAGCGCCGCTGGTTATTTGATGGTAGAGGAAGCTGGGGGTAAAGTAACCGATCATGAAGGAAAAGATTTTTCTATCTATCAACACAGGATAATTGCAACGAACGGTAAAATCCATGATGAATTGTTGGGAGTTGTAAAAAATGAAATTGCATTATGAGTGAACAAAGAACAGAAATATCTACCCTTGGCGAATTTCGATTGATCGAGCATTTGACCAAAAACATTGAATTACAAAACGCTTCTTCAATAGTTGGTGTTGGCGATGATGCGGCCGTGATCGACCATTTTGGTAAACAAACAGTCATCACCACAGACCTGCTGATCGAGGGTGTACATTTTGATTTAATCTACACCCCTTTAAAACATCTGGGTTATAAAAGCGTTATAGTTAATCTGAGTGACCTGTACGCTATGAATGCAACACCAACCCAAATAACCATGAGTCTTGGCATCAGCAACCGTTTTAGCGTTGAAGCCCTTGATGAATTTTATGAAGGCGTGTATGCGGCATGTGAAAAATACGAAGTGGATCTTATTGGCGGTGATACGGCTTCGTCTCAAAAAGGATTTATAATTTCGGTAACGGCTATTGGCGAGATAACCCCTGATAAATTTGTAAAAAGAAGTACTGCTCAAAAAGGCGATCTGCTTTGTGTGAGTGGCGACCTTGGGGGAGCTTATATTGGTTTACTTTTTTTAGAAAGAGAAAAAAAGATCTTTTTAGAAAGCCCATCTATACAACCTGACCTTGAAGGCGAGTCTTATGTGGTAGGGCGGTTACTTAAACCTGAAGCAAGGAGAGACATAATTGATTTTTTTGAAAAACAAGCTATCATTCCAACATCAATGATGGATATAAGCGATGGGTTAAGTTCGGAGATATTACATATTTGCAAGCAAAGTAATCTTGGTTGTGTGTTGTATGAAGAAAAAATTCCTATCGCAGAAGAAACTAAGAATGCGGCTTTTAAATTTGAGATTGACCCGACTGCTTGTGCTTTAAGCGGCGGTGAAGATTATGAATTGTTGTTTACCATTCATCAATCTGATTATGAAAAGATCGTTTTAAGTGAAGAAATTAGTGTGATCGGTCATATGACCGATGCCGCCGAAGGAGGAAAAATTATTACTAAAGGAAATCATACATTCCCCATCACAGCTCAGGGTTGGGATACATTGAAGAAAAGGTGAATTCGTCTATGAAAATACTATTCAATATACAATTGGCAATTGGCAATTGGCAAAAAACAAAACCCTTTGCTGGGACAGCCCCCTATATTTTGTCTATTATGTGTTGTCTATTGCCTATTGTCTTCTTCACCTCCTGTTCCATCTCCAAATCTTCATTCTCTCGTTCAAAAAAATATTCGCCTGAACAACTGAGCAAAGATTATACGATTTTTCGCGGCGCCCTGGAAGAATCACACCCTGGTGTTTACTGGTACACACCAAAGGATGAAATGGATAATTATTTTGACTGGGGAAAAGGCCAGATCAAAGATTCAATGAATGAAGAAGACTTCAGGAAAGTATTAAACTATGTTATTTCAAAAATCAATTGTGGACATACGGTAACAAGAAGCTCAAAAGCTTTTATGAAATATCGTGATACAAATACTAATAAAGTATTTCCTTTGAGTTTAAAGATATGGCCGGGAATCCAAACCGCCGATGATACGGCTACGGTTGCCGCTAATCTTATCAGGAAAGATTCAATACTTACCAGAGGTGTTGTGGTTAAAAAAATAGACAATCAGCCCATATCAACTATCCTGGATACTCTTTGCCAATATATTTCCAGCGACGGTCATAATCTTACTCATAAATACCAGGCATTAAGCAATCGTGGTGGTTTTGGTGCGGCATTTACTTCTGTATTTGGGCAAAAAGAAAATTATTTTATTGACTATCTTGGAAATGATGGCATTGAAAAGTCTGCGATGATCCCCTCTTACAACCCAAGAGCGGATACAGCGAACCGGATCGCCATTACCCGTTTTGCTAAAATAAGTCGGAGTGAAAGAAAAAAGCAGATCATACAAGCGACAAGAAATTTGAGAGTAGATTCGACAAACCGTGTTGCATTTATGGATCTTGGTTCCTTTAGCCGCAATTTAAGGCTCAAGGCATTCTTCAGAACTTCATTCAAAGAAATGCGGCGGAAGCGAATAAAAAATCTTGTTGTAGATGTTCGTGGCAACGGGGGCGGAAGCGTTACCAATTCTACATTCCTCACAAAATTTATTGTCGATAGAAAATTTAAAGTGGCCGATTCGCTCTATACAAATACAAGAAACAGCCATTACAAAAAATATATTGATGGTTATTTCTTCAATCGACTGTTCATGTTATTAATGACGGCAAAAAAGAAGGACGGCAAATATCATTTTGGCTATTTTGAACGACACTATTTTAACCCTAAAAAGAAAAACCATTTTAATGGTAACGTCTACATTTTAACGGGAGGAAATTCTTTTTCGGCAACCACATTGTTTACCCAAACAGTAAAACAACAGGATAATGTAATAGTAGTAGGTGAGGAAACCGGCGGCGGTGCATATGGAAATTCAGCGTGGCTAATTCCTGATCTGACATTACCTCAGACAGCTATTCGTTTTCGCCTTCCTTTATTCCGTTTGGTTATAGATAAAAATATTCCGAAAGATGGGAGAGGTGTTCAGCCTGAAGTTATCGCCCTGCCAACAACTGAAGCAATTCGTCGCGGCGTAGATTATAAGATGGAAAAAGTAATGGAGCTTATCAAATCACATCAATAACATTCATTTCATTATCAAAAACGACAAACGACGCTTCGTAGTTTCTTTCAATCAGCCCCGTTGTATTTTCAATACCAAGAACTCTTGCGGGGTACAATGATGCCATACGTAATGCTTCCTCAATATCGATGCCGATATGATCGACGCAATTCTTTACGGCCTTCATCATTGTTAATGACGATCCTGATAATGTCCCGTTCGGTAACGTGTACCGGTCATTTTTAAAAACATGCTGATAAGGACCAGTTGATGTTTCCGCAACGGCATCAGTGATTAGCCAGATCCTGTCTCCCAGTATTTTTTTGCTGATTCGAATAGCTGCATAGTCAACATGTACCCCATCCGCAACCAAACTGCAACGCACCGAAGGATGATCATAGATAGCGCCAACCATCCCCGGCTCTCGACTTTGAAATTGTGACATCGCATTGAACAAATGTGTCACTATATTAATTTTTTCAAAACCTTTCATAGCCTGCTGAAATGTAGCATTCGTGTGACCCGCTGACACAATAATTTCATTTGCTTGTAAGTGATCGACAATTTCTTCATCTACCATTTCTGGTGCAAGAGTTATTATTTTTACAACTCCCTCCGCTTCATCAACGAGTTTTTTTGCCTCATCTAATGTCGGCTTATGAATATACTCAAGAATATGTGCTCCTCTTTTCTCGGGATTGATCCATGGTCCTTCTAAATGAAGCCCCGGCAATCCTTTACCCCCTTCTTTTACATACTGCTTAACAACAGCAATGCTTTTGCTGAATACAGCAGATGAATTAGTAGCGGCTGTCAATAAGAACTTTGATGCCCCTCCTTCTAAGCAATACTTATACGTTGCCTCTATTGCTTCGATGCAAGGGTTTGCAGAAAATAAATGACCATTACCACCATAGATCTGCAGGTCGATAAATGCGGGAGCAATATTATTACCACCAAGATCCCGTAATTCATAATCATCGGGAATATCTGTGTCATAAACGAACCCAACGATTACGCCTTCATTTACAAGAATAGCGCTGCCGGAAAGAATTTCTTTTCCCGTGTAAATAGTTGCGTTGGTAAATACTTGTTTCATTAAGGTTGTATGATAAAATCATCCCCGTCTTTCCAGAAAGGAAGTTTTACTCTTACTTCATCCAGTTTTTCTTTATAAAGAGTCATTGTAAAAATATCTTCTTCATGTGCTTTTGTGTATAGGACTTCGCCCATTGGGTCAACGACCATACTATCGCCACTATGATACGTATTATTTCCATCATGCCCCACACGATTTACGCCGACAACATAACATTGATTTTCGATTGCCCTTGCCTGCAACAATGTTTTCCATGCATGATTTCTTCTTTCGGGCCAATTCGCAACATAGATCAACACATCATACTCGGGACTTTCTTCCTGTAACTGCTGTCTTGCCCATACAGGAAATCGCAGATCATAACAAACCAGTAAATTAATTTTCCATCCTTTTACAGAAGCAATTACTCTTTTTGTTCCTGGCGTGAACTCTTTTCCTTCTCCTGCATAATTAAATAAGTGTCTTTTATCATAAATGCCATACTGGCCATTCGGTAACATCCATATTAGCCTGTTATGATAATTTTCCTTTTCTTTAATAATAACACTACCCGTAAGAATGACTTTCTTTTCAGCAGCTATTCGCTTCATCCATTTTACCGTTTCATCATCCATCGTTTCTGCTAGCTCTTTCGGTTTCATGCTAAATCCTGTGCTGAAAGTTTCCGGAAGAATGATTATCTCGGTTTTATTAGTAATGCTATTGATCTTTTCTTCAAACATCTTCCGGTTTGCCGCAGCGTCTTCCCAGTGCAATATTGTTTGAATGCCTGTTATAGTGAGTGTCGACATTTATCTTTCTTTTATTTTGTAAATAAAAGCCTTTTCCCAAAGTCTGATAAATATTTTTCTACTTCTTTAGTTGAAAAAATAACATCAAGGCCAGCGCCATAAGACTGCCATGCATGGGGAAAACAGTCTTCCTTATAGAAGATTATATTTTCTTTACTGATAAAAAAATCTTTTTCATGCGCTTCGTCGTTGCATTTGATAAAGGTTTCAAAAATAAAAACAGAGTCTTCTGCAAACTGTTTTTCATCATCTCTTTTGATCTCGCTGATCCGTTCTTTTATTTTTTTATCTCTTTCTTCAATAAGAATTTTTTTGATCTGACCTATGCCTTCTACAGTAAAAATATCTTCTACCGATAGCGGTTCTCCATTTTTTGGATTGAAATTAAAATATCTTTTATAATAGGTTGGATAGGCTCCCAAGCTTTCTATCTCTAAAACTATTGACAGGATATTCTTATTATTTATTTCAATAGTGTATGACATGTCTGTATACCCTGATTGTCCAGTTGATCCTTTGCTGGGAATAAATTTTATCTCATCAAATATTTTTTTTTCTGGAGTCGCTGTTGTGGTTGTAGTAAGGATTTCCTCCTGGAGATGCTCGTTTATCTTCTTATCAACCGCCTTATTATTGCTCATAAAAATAGGGAAGGTAAGACTCGGTTTTTTTGGATCCGATCCTCCTTTAAGATCCCTTACTTTGAACTGGCCCGATGCAGCAATCTGTAATAACAGAAAAATCAAAAAAGATATGCTACTACCTTTATACATACACGCCGAAGTTATATAAGTTCCCTGATAGCCACACCCCTCCATCCATCACATTAACCTTTTCATCTCCTCGTATTTCTGTATTTTTCAGGCTAAATTTTCAATATGTTGTTTAGAAAAAATGTAAAGATTTTCAGTCTATTGGTCGTTGTACAATTTGCTTTTATAATCCTGTTTGCTCAGCCCGGAGTGCCAGCAACTAAATGGACCGCCGATGGTAGTTCATATTACGCCGTTGAAAAAAAAGAGATCGTAAAGATCGAATTGCCTTCGCAGGATAAGACAGTTTTCATTAGTCGTAAGCAGTTAATTACAAAAAATGGAGACACCCTTGTGCCCCGGAGCTTCCAGCTTTCTCCTGACAGTAAACTGGCGTTGATCTATACAAATGCACAAAAGGTTTGGCGTTACCCTACCCGTGGCGATTACTGGTTACTGAATCTTTCCACTGGTAATCTAAAACAAATGGGCAAAGGAAGGCCGGCCGCATCTTTGCAGTTTGCAAAATTCTCTCCTGACAGTAAAAAGATAGCATATGTAAGTGAAAGGAATATCTACTCAGAAGATCTTGCCAGCGGCATTATTAAAAAACTTACCAGTGATAACGGAACAAAAAAATTGATCAACGGAACATTTGATTGGGTGTATGAAGAAGAGTTTTTTTGCCGGGATGGTTTTCGCTGGGGCCCTGATAGCAAAAGCATTGCTTACTGGCAGATCGATGCAAATAAGATCCGTGATTACTATATGTTGAATACAACTGATTCGGTGTATAGCCAGGTGATCCCTGTTGAGTATCCCAAGGTTGGCGAGCCTCCTTCACCTGCCCGTATTGGTGTTGTAAACATTTCTACGGCACAAACAAAATGGATGAACATACCCGGCGAGCCTAATCAGAATTATCTTATTCGTATGGAGTGGAGTGGTCCCGCTGAAATTATTTTACAGCAGGTTAACCGCAAACAAAATGAAAGCAAGCTGATGCTTTGCAATACAATGACCGGCGATGCAAAAGTGATATTTACAGAAACTGATAAAGCGTGGGTGTCAACAATAAATGAATGGAGAAGTGATGTAAGAGGTTGGGACTGGATCGCAAAAGGAAATGAGTTTATCTGGACTAGCGAGAAAGATGGCTGGCGTCATTTATACCGCATAAGTAAAGACGGGAAAAAAGAAACCCTGATCACAAAAGGCAATTACGATGTAATTGATCTTTTAAATATTGATGAAAAAAATAGTCTTCTTTATTTTTATGCATCGCCGGCAAATTCTACGCAGCGCTTTTTATATTCTGTAAAATTAGATGGCGCTTTTCCTGCTGAACGAATGTCGCCGCCGGGTGAAGAGGGTACCCATTCTTATGAAATTTCCCCCAATGGAAAATTCGCCCGTCATAGTTTTTCAAATTATTATACCCCTCCATTGACCGAGTGGGTCACACTGCCGGATCACAAGCCTTTTAAAGAAGGTGATGATATTGCCAAAAAAATAAAAAAAGAAAACCAGGAAAAAAGTAATGTGTCATTTTTCAAAGTAACGACGCAGGATGGAGTAACGATGGATGGCTGGAAAGTGTTACCAAAGAATTTTGACAGTACAAAAAAATATCCGGTTGTTTTCTTTGTTTATGGCGAGCCTGCGGGCACAACAGTTAATGACAGCTATGGCACGGCCAGTAATTTCTTATATCCAAATATGGAAGATGATGGTTATATACAGGTTTCATTAGATAATCGCGGCACTCCTGCCCCAAAAGGAAGAGAATGGAGAAAAGCTATCTATAAAAAAATAGGGCAATTAAATATTCATGACCAGGCAATGGGTGCTAAGGAAGTAATGAAATGGAAATACATTGATACAACCCGTGTTGCTGTTTGGGGATGGAGCGGTGGTGGCTCATCAACACTTAACCTTATGTTCCAATATCCCGATCAATATCAAACAGGAATTTCTATTGCGCCGGTTACAAGTTCTTTGCTGTATGATAATATTTATACGGAAAGATATATGGGATTACCGCAAGAAAATATGGAAGATTACACTAAAGGTGCGGCATTAACTCATGCAAAAAATTTGAAAGGAGATCTATTATTTATTCATGGAACGGGTGATGATAATGTACATTATCAAAACGTTGAGAAGCTGATAAATGAATTAGTGAAAAATGGAAAGATGTTCCAGATGATGAGTTATCCGAATCGTACGCATAATATTAGTGAAGGCGAAGGAACTTTTGAACACCTTGGCGTATTGTTTAGGAAATTTCTTAGGGAAAAATGTCCTCCGGGTGGAAGAACCGAAGAACAAGTAAGGGCTGCCTCACAAGCAAAAAAGCCCTTTGCTCCTGTGCCATAAAACATCTTTCTACGAAAAGAAAGGCGCTATCCTGCGCCTTTTTGTTTTTCTGCAAGAGCTTTGATCTCGTTGGCAACCAGCAACGGCTCATATCCTTTAATTGTCAGGAAGTCTCTTGTCTTTGTCATCTTCACAAACAGGTTTGTACCGGGCCCCGTTACCGAATTCCATCTTTTTATAGCCAGCTTGTGAAGAGTTTCATTGTATTTCTCATCGTCTATCTCTTCCAGTGCTGCCGCGATACAATAACTACTGATCTGTTTTTTCTTTAATTCAGACCTGATCTTGATTCTTCCCCATTGTTTCATTCTGAATTTGCCACCTGCAAAAGATCTTGCAAACCGTTCTTCATGCAGGCAACCTTCTTCAATTAGTCGTAATGTTAGTTCCTCAACGTCGGTCTTCTTCATCCCAAGCAAATATGCTTTCGATTTTACTTCACTATGGCAGCGATCCTGGTAAGCGCAATAGTGTTTTAACTTCTGGTATGCCTGTTCTTTGGTAAGTGTTTTCCTGACTATCATTAAAAAAATGTGGGCAAATTTAAGCCCGACTTTTGCTATGGATTAATAATCCACAAGGTTTTTATAATTATTGGCTGTAATTCAAAAATCATTAGCTTCGCCCAAACCAATTGCAAGATGAAGTTTATCGTTTCCTCTTCGGCTTTATTGAAACAACTGCAACACATTTCCGGAGTTATTAATGCTAATACCGTATTACCGATTTTGGAAGATTTTTTATTTGAAGTAGAAAAAAATAAGCTCAGCGTTGTCGCTACTGACCTTGAGACCGTGATGAGAATTCAAATGGATATTGAAGCCAAAGACAGCGGTAAGGTTTGTATTCCTGCAAAAATTCTTTTGGACAGTTTAAAAAATATTCCTGACCAACCCTTGACTTTTAATATTGACAAAAATTTTGGCGTCGAGATCACCAGTGACAATGGTAAGTACAAAGTGATGGGAGAGAACCCTGATAATTTTCCAAAAGAACCTTCTGCAGATGACACCACGTCATTTAAGGCAACATCATCTGCATTGATCACCGCTATCAACAAAACATTATTTGCAGTAAGTAATGATGATCTGCGTCCTGCCATGACCGGTGTGTTTTTTGAGCTTGATAAAAAAGGAATGCAGTGTGTTGCAACGGATGCACATCGCCTTGTAAAATATAAGAGGATTGATGTAAGTTGCCCGAAAGGTGACAATTTTATCGTTCCCAAAAAGCCATTAACACTTTTAAAATCTGCTTTGCCAGCAAATGATGATGAGATCTCAATAAGCTACAACACAAATCACTTTTTTGTAAAGCATGGCACTACGCAAATGAGTTGCCGCCTTATCGATGCACGTTTTCCCGATTATAAAGTTGTAATTCCAACGGATAACCCCTACAAACTGGTAGTTAATAAAAATGATTTCCAGGGGGCTTTGCGTCGTGTTGTTATCTTCAGTAACAAAAGTACTAACCAGGTTGTGCTTACCATTGCCGGCAGTGAGCTTGAATTGACCGCACAGGATGTTGACTTCAGTTTTGAAGGTGATGAAAGAATGAAATGCCGTTATGATGGCGAGGACCTGGCAATTGCTTTCAATGCAAAATTTTTAATTGAGATGTTGAATGCCGCGGACAGCGATGATGTAAAAATGGAACTTTCAACACCAACAAAAGCCGGCATAATTAAACCAACCGAACAGGAGGATAATGAGGAGCTGATGATGTTGGTAATGCCATTGATGCTTAATCAATAAAATATTTATTTGTAAAAACTTCTGGCCGTCCCGCCTTGAGCGGGACGTTTTTTTTATTTTTATAAAATGGATTTTGTCATACTGCAATCGTTCAATAATTACATGGATGCCCATTTGTTAATGTCCCGACTTGAAAGCGAAGAAATAGAATGCTGGTTGCAGGATGAAAACACGGTTACGCTAACTCCTATCTTGACAAATGCTGTTGGCGGAATAAAGCTTCTCGTTAAAAAAGAAGATTTTGCCCGTGCATCAGCGATTTTCCGGGAAATTGAAAATACACGCAAGCAAGCTGTTGAATGCCCGCGCTGTAAGGGCCATAATATTGAATTGGTCAGCACACCCCGCAAGGCTGCAAATTGGTTCAGTGCAATTCTTACTTTTTTTCTTGGTGATTATGCTTTAACTGTCAATAAAGTAAACCATTGTTTTGATTGTGGTAATGAATTTGAAAACGTTAACGAGACAAGCAGGGGGGCTTAATTTTTTTTGCCGTAACTTTTCAGTAAATAATATCTATGTGGGATTCCTTAAAGGAATATTTTGATACCCTTGAACAACGCCCTTTTGAAAGGCTGGCATTTATTGTAGGCAGTTTACTTATCCTGTGGATGATCGAAGGAGCCATTCCATTGTTGTCGCTGAAATACAAAAAGAATAAAACCCGTCACGCTGCCGTCAATCTGTTTTTTACTGTTGTACACATGGTTATACATACCGGCTTCGGTGTTTTGATTGTATTTCTTTCTGATTGGGCAGCCAAAGAAAAGTTTGGTTTGGTGTATTGGGTAAACGCTTCTGTGGTTTCAACAATTATGATCTCTGCTTTGCTTCTTGATTTCTTTGGCGCATGGCTCTCCCATGTTATAGAACATAAGATCCCGTTATTCTGGCGTATGCATATTATCCATCATACCGATAATAATGTGGATGTAACTACCGGGCTCAGACATCATCCTTTGGAAAGTGTATGGCGGGGCCTGTTCTTTTTAATTGCGATTGTTATAAGCGGCGCTCCGATATATGCTGTTATGATCTACCAGACTTTGCTAACAATATTTACCGGGATTACTCATGCAAATATTTCTTTGCCAAAACCGGTAGATAAGATCATGAGCTATATTCTTGTTTCTCCAAATATGCACAAAGTACATCATCATTGGAAGCAGCCTTATACTGATAGCAACTATGGCGGCGTGTTTTCAATTTGGGATAGGATCTTTGGAACGTTTAAGGTCCTCGATCCAAAAGAACTTCGTTACGGACTTGACCGTTATTATCCAAATGAAAAAGATGAAGACCTTGTGGCCTTATTGAAAAAGCCTTTTCAAAAGTTGAATGGTTGATTGCTTTTATTAACTTTCACGAATGAATATTGTTGCCGTAATTCCTGCCCGATATGCAGCTACTCGTTTCCCCGGCAAGCTAATGCAAATGCTCGGAAACAAACCTATCATTCGCCATGTATATGTCAATGCAAAGAAAACAGGTTTATTTAATGATGTATTTGTGGTAACAGACAGCGATATCATTTACCAGGAAATAACTAAGAACGGCGGTAAGGCCATCATGAACAAAAAAGAACATGAAAGCGGCAGCGACCGGATTGCCGAAGCAATAGCTGAAATGAATGTTGATATAATTGTAAATGTGCAGGGTGATGAACCTTTTATTAAAAAAGAACCGCTGGAAAAATTAGTTCGGCTATTCGATGATACATCAGTAGAAGTTGCTTCGCTGATGAGGAAAATTTCAAAAGAAGAAGCGGAGAATCCAAACAATGTAAAAGTTGTTACAGATAAATCCGGCTATGCGCTTTATTTCAGCAGAAGTGTTATTCCTTTTCAAAGAAACCTGGGATCGGATATAGATTATTTTTTACATGTTGGTGTATATGGCTATAAAAAAGATATTTTATTAAAATTTACGCATTGGCCCCAATCTGAACTGGAAAAGACCGAAAAACTGGAGCAGTTGCGCTATCTGGAAAATGGTATAAAAATAAAAATGACCCAAACGGATTATAATAATATTGCAATTGACACTCCTGAAGACCTGGAAAAAGCAAAAAAAATTTGGATGCCTTGATTATTTTTCAACTTCCATTCTAAAAAAATCTTTGCTAACTTACCGTTCTTATGAATGTAAAGCTGAAGCCTGAAAAATATCTTCGTTATCTCGTTCCGCTTAATCTATTTAATCTATTCGGCACCCGTCGTACCCGTGAAATATTGAATCAAAATCCGACGATAATCCCGCTTCGTGAAGATTCAAAAGAAATAAAAATTACCGTATATGATTTTAATGCGGAAATTTTCGAGGTCTATGAGCCGACAGATGTAAAAGATTGTTTTAAATTTTTATCCCACAATACAATCACCTGGATCAATATTGACGGCATTCGCAAGGCTGATGTAGAAACCCTTTGCAATTATTTTAATGTGCATCCGCTGATCCAGGAAGACATCATGAGCATAAACCAGCGGCCGAAAATGGATGAGATCGATAACATTCTTTTTTGCCTGCTGAATATGCTTTACTATAACTCGCAAAAGAATACGGTAGAACAAGAACAAATAAGCATTGTGGTTGGAAAAAATTATGTATTGAGTTTCCAGGAAGATGCCAGCCGTGATGTATTTAATTCCCTGAGAGAAAAATTAAAATTATCAAATAGCCGTCTTCGCCAGGCAGGCGCTGATTATCTCTGCTACACCATGCTCGACCTGATCGTCGATCATTATTTTATTGTAATGGAAAGTCTTGGCGACCAGATAGAGGACCTGGAGGAAGAAGTAGTAAGAAGCTCAACCCAGCGATCATTGGCAAAAATTAACCAGTTTAGAAAAGAACTGATCGTATTGAAAAGAAATATGGCCCCTGTTCGTGATCTTATAAATGGATTTATCCGAAGCGACAGTGATCTGCTTGATGAACGAAGTACGAAATATTTTAAAGACGTTTATGATCATATTGTACAGGCGAACGATCTAAGTGAAACTTACCGGGATATGATGATCAACATGCATGACCTTTATCTCAATAATGTTAATTTGAAGATGAACGAAGTAATGAAGTTGATGGCGATTGTAACTTGTGTGCTTGCACCGGCTACTGTAATTGGAGGAATATTTGGGATGAATTTCGACAAAATCCCATATGCCCATCAGGAGTGGGGCTTCTTTCTCGCCGTAGGTCTTATGCTTTTAATCCCGATTGGAATGCTATGGATCTTCAAAAGGCGAGGATGGTTTTGATGGCAGAATGTTATTCCGCATAATTCTTGATATGAAATCCTGTTTAATTTGTTTCCTATTTATTTTTCTTGCTTCCATCACTGGTTGTAACACACTCAAAAAAGGCATCAGTTATCCCCTTGAGAATGGCCGGTATAAAAATATTTCTACCGGCAAATCCCCTGTATTTGTAATCTTTGAAGATTCACTTATTAGATTATTCCCGCTTTCAAAAAAGGAAAATTCCTTTTTTGCTGACAAAAAAAGTGAAACGACTTTTTTATTTTCAGAAACAAAATCTCATTCGTCAAGTGACTTAAGGCTTTCAACGCTTTCCCTAGATATCGATATTATAACTATTCCTTTTAAATACAGGTTTCCAACACAGGGGTTTCCTGATCAGCTCAACACTAATTTCAGCGGAGCTTTTTATGGCGGCTTCAGGAAAGATCTTTATACATTCAGGTACAAACAAAATCTCCTTGGTGACCATCACCGAACAATTTCCCATTTTGGTTATGGCGCTGGCCTTTTTGCTGGCGTGGGCTCAACAGCAATGAATCCCTGGGTTACTCTTAATAGAATTAACATCGAATATGACGGCTTTGTACTTATTGCCGGTACCGAAGGAGTAGTTGCGCTTAACAGTTTTACTTTCGGAATCGGTTTGGGCATTGACCATCTAATTGACAAAAATAAAAAGCTATGGATTTACCAGGGTAAACCCTGGCTCGGTCTTACTATTGGACTCAATCTGAATTAAGTTCCTAAATATCTTTCCTGTAGAAAAAATCTGTTTCTTTAATCCATCCATTTTTTTCATAAACTTTTTGTGCGGTAAAATTATCTGCTGCGGTTTGAAGCAATAGCCATTTTGAATTTGTTTCTGCGCCAAAATCCTTTGCTGCATTCAATAAAGCGGTAGCGGCACCAATTCCTCTCGCCTTCTCATTCACATACAAATCATTCAGCAGCCAGGTTCTTTGCATGCTTACCGATGAAAAAATAGGAAAGAGTTGGGTGAACCCGATCAGGTTTTTTCTTTCCTCCGCAACAAAAATAACCGACTCTTTTCTTTTCATCCTTTTCTTTAAAAATGATTTGGCGTTATCAATATCAGATCGCTGTTTATAAAAGATCCTGTATTTATCAAATAATACCGAAAGCTGGTCTATATCTTTTTTCTTAGCTCTTCGAATTATCATACTAATTATTTTACCGGTTCAAACTTATACGGGTATACTTTTCCTGAGCTCCATTGACATACATACAGGTTTTCTTCATCATCCACCATTACATCATGCGGATGCTTGAAAAGCTTATCGGTTTGATAAAACGGTTTCAGCTTGTTGTTTTCATAAACAGCCGGCGAGCCGCAAAGCACTGAAACAACTTTGCTTTCTTTATTAAGTATAATAACAAACCCCGAATCAGTATTATTAAGATTGGGCGATCGCAGAACCGCCGCGTATAAATAATTTCCTTTTATAACCGGTCGGCAAACACAGGCTCCCGGCAAAGAGATCGTTTCTATATATTCTCCTTTCATTGAGAATCGTTTGAAACAGCAGCGGGTCCTGTCTGTAATTAGTAAGGTTTCCGGTGATGTGCGATAGTCAATGGTTATTCCATGTGCATTATCCAAATGCTTTTCTTCACTCCCTCTTCCACCAAAAATGTTTTTTATTTTGCCCTGCGCATCATAATGTGTGACGTATTGAATACCGTAACCATCGGCAACATATATTTCGCCGTTTTTTGTAACCGTTGTTTCGGTCGGAACAAAACTTTTAGGATCAGAATATTTTTCCGATTCAACAGGGTATTTCCATGTTTGCAAGATCTTCCCGTCAACAGTTGTTTTATAAAATTCATTCCTATCCGTATCGGTTACAAAAAGAAATTGTTCTTTATCACCCCAGATCGTCAATCCGTGTCCTCCCGGAAAATCATGACCCCAGGTTTGTAATAATTTTCCTTTTTTATCAAAGAATATGACATTGTTCTTTGTTTCGTTCGTCAGCAACACAATTCTTCCTTTGGCATCCTGCACCATTTCATGACAATCCTTTACGGGCAAGGTTGCTGCGTCTGCTTTTACCCAATCTTTGACCAGCTTATACCGTTTTTCATTTTGCCCATAGATTATTTCGTCATTAACGACGTCAAATAATTTTTCCTTTGCGATCAGGCTGCCTGCGACCAGCAAGCTGCTGTGCTGTATAAATGCTTTCCTTTTCATAACACTTAATTAAAAAATACTTCATCAACAAAAAACCAACCCTTTTCACCTTTCCCGGGATGCCACGAAGGTAATTTCAATAAATTCTTTGCAACGATTTTATAATATTTAAAAGTTGTCGGCTTGAGATCAATTTTAATCCCCTCCACACGAACAATATCTTTTTCTTTTTTAGAAGTTTGTACCGGAGACATCTTTTTTAATAGTCTTAATTTGTTTTTCTCATCGCCGCCCCATATTTCTATTTCGGTTGGTGGCATAAGATATGACTGGACATTTTTATTATAACTTATCGAAATGTTGTTTACGGTTCGCGACGAGTCAAAGTAAAAAATTGCGGCAAACGGTTTTTCTCTGAATCCCAGCCAGGTAAAATCACCAAAATTGTCGGCTGTTCCTTTTTTTGAATCCATTAATGTAATTACTCCCTCGCCTTTGTATCTTTCATTTGGCTGATTTATTAATTCTGCGCTTGTCGGTTTAATTCCTTTTTTAAAAAAGGTAAATTCTGCGACTGGACTGCTAAACCATCCTTGTCTTACCGCGCGGCTTTTCACTATTACAAAGCCATTGGTTTGGATTGGCGCACTATATATTGGAGAAGATGTGCTGTCAGGGTCGCTACCATCTGTTGTATACCGTATAGTGACTCCGGGCACCTGGTGCTTTATTTCGATGGTTTCATTTGCACTCAAAACAAACTCCTCATTTTTTACCGATGGCGGTGTTAATGTAAGGATCTCGTTTGCGTCCGGCACATAACCCCTATTAAAAACTATTTTTTTGTTTTGTTTTTGCAATAGCTCTGCCAGTGAAGCAGAAATATTGGTGTTCCAAATAAAGACTTCTTTCAAAGAATCAAGTTGTGAAAGAGATTGAACGACATCTTTATCAACCTTTGTTCCGGCAAGCGAAAGTGATCTTAGATTTTTTAGTTTTTTAATTTCAGCCAACCCATTATTAGTTATTGAAGAGTTATTTAAGATGAGCTTTTCAAGATTGGTAAATTGATTTATCGTTTTCATATCGGCATCTTCTACGGGCATATTACCAAGATTAAGTATAACAAGCTGCTCCTTTACTTTTAATAGGTCGTCTAATTTCTTTCTTTCGAATTTTTCTCTCACAAAAAAATCAGCCTGTAATGCCGGTGAGTTTTGCGACAAAGGAAATACAGAACAAAATGGGCTACTAAGTTTTTGAACCAACGACACAGCAGCAGGGGGAAAAGAATATTTTCTCTCTTCTCCCGCTTTTGGTAGATTCATAAACTTCGAGGCAAGAATTTTTAACGTATCATCATCTTCAAACTCTTGAATTGTTCTTTTCATATCTGCGCCCGATTGTATCCAGAGAAACAAAAGATCGATTTCATCCTGACTTAGCTGTGCTTTGCCTTTCGGCGGCATGTGTTTTTTATCCTCTTCAGGTAAATTAATATTTTGAATAATATGGCTGTTCAGTGCATCGCCTGATTTCCATATTGGGCCGTTCTTCCCGCCTTTCAAAATATTTTCTTCAGTTGTCATTATCAGTTCTCCCTTTGCTTTTCTTTCATTATGACAAGAAAAACATCTTGATTTTAAAATTGGTCGAACTGCTGCTGCAAATAAAGTACTGCTATCTGTTATTTTTTCCTCTTGTAATTCTTCTTCACCACGTATCGGTTGCCATACAAATCCTTCACCATGCGTAAGATTAGAACCGAAGTGGCTGCCAACGATCATTACGATTAAGGATGTAATGATCGTTGAGCCAAAAAGAAATTTCTTTTCCGGTGCCGATCGAAAAATCAGCAGTAAAGAATACGACAAGACCGCAGTTATAACTCCAAGAACCTTATGTTTTAAAAGAATGCTTTCATCATATCCTCCTTCTCTTGATAGAAAAAAACCCATCAAGGCAGTGAGCGATGCGGTAAATGCCGTGACATGCAGAACAAGAATGAACATTTTTTGAAAAGAGCCTGCTTCAATATTTTTTCTGCCAAGCCAAACTATAAAAGATATAATAAGCAACCCGATCGGTAAATGAAGCAATACCGGGTGCATTCTTCCTATAACTTGTATTGATGGCGGTAGTGATACTTTGTTTTGAAAAAACAGCAAAAACAAAAGCATCACAATAATAAAAAAACTAAGATTGGATAAAATACGCTGGAATAATTTCATTCTTCTTTTTTATGCAAGTACTCCTTTTACAACTTCGCCGGCCACATCCGTTAACCGGTAGCGGCGGCCAAGATGCTTGAAAACAAGTTTGTCATGATGCAGGCCCATCAGGTGCAGGACGGTTGCGTGAAAATCATTTATATGAACAGGGTCTTTTACAATGTTATAACCAAACTCATCTGTTTCTCCATAAGAAACACCAGGCTTAATACCGCCTCCCGCCATCCAAATGCTATAACATCTTGGATGATGATCGCGGCCATAATTGTCTTTTGTAAGGTCTCCCTGGCAATAATTTGTTCTGCCGAATTCTCCGCCCCATATTACTAGTGTCTCATCCAGCAATCCTCTTTGCTTAAGATCCATTATCAATGCTGCTGATGCACGGTCTGTATCCTTTGCCTGTCCCGGCATTTCCCCAACAAGATTTCCATGTTGGTCCCATCCCTGGTGATACAACTGAACAAATCTCACTCCCGCTTCTGAAAGTTTTCTTGCTAACAGGCAATTTGCTGCATAAGTGCCCGGCACCAAACATTCGGGGCCATACATTTTAATTATATGATCCGATTCTTTTGAAAGATCAGTAAGCTCCGGCACCGCAGTTTGCATACGATATGCCATTTCATATTGCTCAACTTTTGTTTTTATTTCCGGATCGCCAAATTCTTCAAACGACAATGAATTCAATTTTGCCAATTCATCAAGCATTCTTCTTCTGTCCACTTTATCTGCGCCTTCAGGATTGTTAAGATATAAAACCCTTTCATCACTATTACTGAATTGAACTCCCTGGTGAACGCTATCGAGAAACCCGTTTGTCCAAAGCTTTGAATAAACTCCTTGCCCGTTTCCTTTTCCTCTTGAAAGCAACACACAAAAAGCAGG
>Ga0075418_10002647_pt1 | contig 20567 bp, 19 predicted proteins | sample SoiMetdeltSBSDD2_FD_81776 | JGI IMG/M metagenome (GOLD analysis project Ga0075418, IMG submission 81776) | Bulk soil microbial communities from a Populus tree surrounding site in Tennessee, USA - Soil MetaG P. deltoides SBSDD2 | ecosystem: Environmental > Terrestrial > Soil > Tree plantation...
TCATCATCTGCTCCGGCCGCGCCACCGTTGTAATCGAGCCGGATCGACGCGAAGTTGCAACGATCGAAGCAGGCGGGTATTTCGGTGAGATGTCGCTGTTTACCGGCGATCCGCGGACGGCGACCGTTCTCGCCCGCGGCGACACGCTGGTGTTCGAGCTCAACGCGGATCTCTTTCGACGGCTTGCTGTGACACATCCGCAGGCGGTGGAGCAGGTCGCACTTGCGGCCGCTGCCCGGCGCGTCGAGCTCGACAAGGTCCGCGCCGCCGCGGTGGGTCCTGCCGTTGCCGACGCACCCGCCACGTTAATGGATCGGATGCGTCGGTTCTTGCGATTGTGATTCGCTTCTCGCTCCTCGCTGCTCGCATTCGCGCGAGTAGCGAGCAGCGAGCAGCGAGTAGCGAGTAGCGAAGTTACCGATACCGTCCATCCCGGAACCCGCGGTCATATCCGTCGCGGAATCCCTCGCGATACACATTCTTGTACTGGTCCTTCGATCCGTAGCGGTTCTCGTAGTGACGATCGCCCGATCGATACCAGTCGTGGCGCAGCGGATCGAACGATCGGTTCTTCCGCGCGTCCTCGAGTCCTTTTTCGTAGCCGTCGTTCGCGCCGTTCTGAAAAGCGAAGTCGTTGTAGCCGCCGTAACGGCCGTACGAACCGGGGGACGACGGATAAACGGTCCCTCTATTGTTCGGATACCCGTTCGGGTAGCCGTAAGGGCCCCCTACGTTTCCGCGCGGAACCGCCCGGCCATTGCCGTATCGACCATTTCCGCTGTAGCCGTAATTCGGCGCGTAGCGCTGATAACCGTCGGAATATCCAGCCGAGTAACCCGTGCGGAACGATTGCCGGTATCGATCGAGCGAACCGTATTCACGGTGATACCCCTTGTCGGCACGCTGGAACGTTTTCTCGTCCTGATACCTGAACGTATCGTTCTTGCGTCCGTCTTTCTCCCCTTGCTTCAGCCCCTCGCGAAACCCATTGTCGTAGGCTACGCGGCCTGAATCGTAGTAGGACTGTCGCGCCGAGTAGGCGCGTTCATCGTCGAGCCACCCGCGCGTTTGTGCCTGCACCGGCGCGGTCAGCGCGAGCGCGGCGAGACCAAGTGCGGGAACAAGCAGTAGCCGTCTCATGATTCCTAAACCTCCGTGAGAAGCGTTGGCAGCGCTCCGGCTACGGAAAATCGCAAGAACTGAGCCGTGATGTACAGGCGCAAAATGCTCAATAAATACGGTGGAATCTGGCGGTGCGACGCGGAGAGGGGACAGCTGATGCGGTAAGGACAGGACAGTAGATCTTGGGCGGTGGGCAGTCGGCGGTTGGCGGTCGGCGTTTGGCGGTTGGCGGTGGCTATTGCGCTGGCCGGCCGAGCGCCTGCACCGCGGCGGATTGGCCAATCGCCGATCGCCAACAGCCAATCGCGAAATTCATTGCGACCACACCAGCACGCGTTCGCCAGACGCGTTCTTGTGATCGACGATCAGGGTGGGGCCGAAGCGCTCGAGGTCTTCCACCGTGAGTCGCAGGTCCTCGAGATCCATGTGGTTGCCGTTGAGATCGATCGTGGCGCCGCGCATCTTCATTCGCACCAGCCAGAATGGAATGCTCAATCTCACGATCCGGCCGTCGTCGGGATCGAATGCCATTACGTTGATTGATTCCGGCGACTTGACGTTCGGGGGGGGAGTGCGGTCCGTGTTCGATCGAAGGTAACGTCCGTGTTCGTCGAGCTCGATCAGTGGTTTTTGTCCGCTGAATCGAGCTTTGACCTGCTCGAAATCATGCGCGGCGTTGGCGGGGGAAGCGCTGCGGGTCTCGACATGTTGCGAGAAAAAGTAAAGGCCGACGCCTGCGATCGCGACGACGCAGAGAACGCCGATGACGACGACCGCGATGACGACCCAAACCCAGGGTTTCACCCTACCGGACATTCGAACTCCTCAGGACGGACCGCGCGTCCTGCACACACACCGGATCATTACCACGTTCGCAGAGCGTCTCCGCCTGCTTGGCTTCGTTTGCGGCGCCGCTGCGATCGCCGCGTTTCAGTGCCAGCCGGCCCAGTTCTACACGCGTGCGACCGTGAACCCACGGCTGAGGATCCGCGCCAAGCGCGAGTGTGAGATCTGCCGTCGCGTCCTCGGTGCGCCCCAGTAGTGCTCGTGCCGCGCCGCGTTTGTAATGCCAGAGCGCCTCCTCGCCCGGCATTCGTGGACGTTGATCCTTCGCGAGCGCCGCGAGCCCTTGCGATAACAGTTCGTCCGCCTGCTGCCCCCGACCCGCGCGGAGAGCCGTCGACCCTGACTCGAGCCAGATCAGCCGGTTGCGCGGGAAGAGACGCCGAAGCCGGTCGAGCGCCTGGAGCGCTTCGTCGTACCGGCGTTCCCGGTTGTACACCAGAATCAAAGCAAATAACGCATCCGCCCGGACGTCGTTGCCCGTTTCGACGCGCGGCTCGCGTGGCGCCGTGCGCGTCCTGCCGTCGAGGTCGTACTCGGCAGTCTCACGAAGCATCTCGATTCCGCGATCGCGGCCGCCGCCAAACCCGGCGACGTAGGCGACCATGCGAACCGGGAACGATAATGTAGATACGACGTATCGATAGGTTCCGACGACCAATCCGGCATCTTTTCTTGACGGATCGAGCGACAGCACTTTCTCGTGCTCGTCGTAGCAGCGGCGGGCGGCCCGGAATCCGGCCAGCAGCTTTCCTTCGACGGTCGCGACGTACGACGCCTGCAAACCGACTGCGGCCCCAAGATCGTAATGGGCCTGGGGATCCTTCGGATTGGTGGCAACCCTCTTTTCGGCGAGTTCGATGGCGCGATTGACGTGAGTGCGGAATTCGTTCTCGAGCTCTGGTGCCGGTTTCGGGAGGTCGACCGACGACCGCGTGAACGTTCCCATGTAGTGATCGACGGTCACGGCACCACGGCGGAACAGCATGTTGAGCCAGAGGACGCTCGCCAATGATCGATGCGGAGTCGGATCGTCGGGGGTGAGCGCGATCGCGCGCCGTAAGAGCTCGATCGCCTGATCGTGATCGAGGTTGTATGCGAGATCGAGCGCGCGGAGCCGAAGTTCGCGGCTCGTTTCCGCTGCCGACTGGGCAGCGTCGTCGGCCGGCGACGCTGCGAACGGCGTCACGGTCATGAACCACACCGTGACGACCATGACTGGCAGTCGCCACCCCATGAGATTATGATAATCCGCTGCACCTATCGGCCAGGTCCGATTTGCTGCGAGGAGGAAGAAGAGATGCCCCCAGGGCGACCGAGAAAGAATCAACGCAACGTGCTGATGAAATCTGCCGAACTGATTGGCTGGGCGATCGGTGGGATCGAGCGCGAGATCGCGCAGACACGCGAGCGGTTGGCGGCGTTAACGGCGCAGGCGGCCCGGCTCAAAAAACGAGCCGGGATCCGGGGGATGAGCGGTGGGGCGAGCACGACGCCGACGGCTGGCGGACCAATTGGTGGCGGCGGGACGCGGCGTCGTCGCAAGATGTCGCCGGAAGCGCGCAAGAAGATTTCGGAGATGATGAAGAAACGCTGGGCGGAACGGCGCAAAGGCAAGTAGCTTCTCTACAGCACGAACCCGCGCCCCAGGCCGCGCTCGGCCGCCTTTACATAGGCGAGGTGCGCGGCCGCAACGTCTTCCACCGCCATCCCGAGCGATTTGAAGATCGTCACCTCGTCCCGCGAAGTTCTGCCGGCAATTCTCCCGAGCACGACCTCTCCGAGTTCTCCGGCGACGTGCTTCTCGCCGATTGCACCCTCTTTGATTGGAAGAATGATGTCTCCCGCCTCGGCGAGCGCGCCGGTACGCGAATCGACGAAGACGCGTCCGCGCGCTACCAGCGCAGAATCCATTTCACGTTGATCCGGCCGGCAGGCGCCGACGGCGCAGACGTGTGCTCCATCTGGAATCCAGTCGCTTTGAACGACCGGCTCGCGCGATGCGGTCGCGAGGACGATGACGTCGGCAGCGTCGACGGCATTCCTCGCAGACGATGCGGGCGTGATCGTCGCTGTCGTGCGCGCGCGCATTTCTCGCGCGAACGCTGCGCGGTTCGCGGCACTGCGGCTCCACACGCGAATTTCGTTGAGCTGTCGGACCGCACTGATCGCTTCAAGGTGACTGCGCGCCTGTACACCGGTTCCGATGATTGCCAGCCGCGTCGCTTCTTCGCGCGCGAGATGTTTTACCGACACCGCGGAGACAGCGGCGGTTCTCGCCTCGGTGATGTAACGGCCGTCCATGATCGACAACAGTTCGCCGGTCATCGGATCGAGCAGCACGATCGTCGCCAGATGAGTGGGAAGACCGACGGCAGCGTTACTTCCGAACACGCTGACGACTTTGGTCCCCAGCATTGCCGGTTCGTCGATGAATGCGGGCATGACGCCGACGAAGGCTTTCTGGAGACCGACCTCAATCACGGTGCGCAGCGGTTGCGTGACTTCGTTCGACGAGAATCGCGCGAGTGCTGATTCCATGGCGTCGATCAGATCGCTCATCAGAAGCACGATCCGCACGTCCTGTTCGGAGAGCAAGACTGGCATTTGGTACCAAGAGCTTACTAATTTCTGGGTGCCAGGGGTGCCAGGGGTGCCAGGGGTGCTAGGAGTGCCAGGGGTGCTAGGGGTGCTAGGAGTGCCAGGAGTGCCAGGAGTGCGAGGGTCAATGTCCAATGCTCAATGTTCAATGTTCAATGTTCAATGGGATTGGGTTCCGCATCGAGCATCGAACATTAATCATTGAACATTGACGTTTCTGCTACACAAACGTCATGGCAAGAATCGCGACGGTGAGCAAAATCGCGACGAGTGCTTCCGCATTGCTCGAAAAATCAAGGTCCCGCATGGTGTCCGTCCTTTCACTATTGTTAGACGGGACACCTCCGGGGAAAGTTTACCGTGTCACTTTTCTGTCGAAGTTTCCGAGGTGGCGACGTAGCTCTTGCGCGCGCGCGCAATCATGCCTGGTTTCTTCAGCCGCACTTCGAGCTTGTGAATTTTCCCATCCAGTACTTGCGGCGTGAATCCAAGGACATACTGACTGTGCAGTTCCTGCGCCACGCGCGTGAAGGTGCTCGTCAACTCGTCCGTCTTCTTCAATAGAAAGAATCCGCCGCCAGTTTCTTCCGACAGGCGTCTCAACCCTCGGTCTGGGCTCGAACGCACTCGTCGCGCGCCGTCGAAGTACTCGTTCTCCAGACCAACCGAGTACACCATGACGTCTTCGAGCCGGCCGCGATCCGTCACTTCGCCGGACCCGACCTTGCTCGCATTGTCGTCGCCATCGGTGAAGACGAGCACGACCCGGCGACCGGGAATGCCTTTGAGTTGTTGCATGCTCACGTTGACCGCATCGTAGAGCCGAGTCGGATACCCGAAATCCAGTTCCCTCAGCGCGCGCACAAGATCGTCGCGCATGTTCGTGAACCCTTCCGGGTGCAGCTCGATCTTGTCGTTGAACGCGCCGACCATCCCCTGATCGTCCGGCATCAATCGAATCAGAAACTGTTCGGCGGCGGCTTTGACGAGATCCAGCGCCAGCGTCATGCTGCCGCTCGTGTCGAGCATGACGACGACGCTGATTGGCTGCGGCTTGTTATCGAATGTGGTCAGTGTTTGCAGCTTGCCGTTGTCGTAGACCTCGAAATCTTCTTGCACGAGGTCGGGAACCAGCCGCTTATCCGGGTCGGTGACAGTCGCATAGAGCGCCACGGTATTGGTGGACGCTTTGAAGGTTTTCTGCGGCGTCTCCTGGGCGCTCAAGGATGCAATGACCGCCGCCGCGGCGGCAATCGGGGCAAGTATTCGCATGGGCATTTTTGGGCTTTGGTGCAGAAGTTGTTCCAGTCCAGGCGGCAGACGGTAGTCCGCGCGAATGCGAAACATGACGACCGTTGCCGAATATCGTCATTGTACCGGGACTCGCGCCTGCGAACCTGTGATTTTCCTAGGACACCGTCATCGAAGGACCCGTAGAAGCGCCGGGGCAATAGCCTCGGCCATGCGCCGGTAGCCCGCGGCACTGGGGTGCAGACCGTCGGGGGACTCGAATAGCAGGTCCGGATTACCGGAGGCAGCCACGGCGGCGCGTGTGTCGACGAAGGTGACTTTAGGCTGCCGCCGAATCCACTCATTCGCCTGGCGCATGCGTTGATTCTGTTCCGGTGTGGCCGTATTGAACGGAATGATCGATCCCGCAACAACCGGGATGCCGGCCTCGGCGGCGCGCGCGTACATCGCCTGCAATTCGCCGGTCACATGTTCGACACTTCTTCCCTGATAAATGTCGTTGACGCCGGCAATGATCACCGTCGCGGCCGGTTCGTTTCGAATGACGTCGCGCTCGAACCGCGCGTGGATTTCGTCGCTTCGCTGTCCGTTGATTCCTCGATTCAGCACGACCCATTCGGGATGCACTTTCATCAACCAGAACGCATATTGACTGGTCTCGTCACCCGATCCGGCCGGCGGAGACTCGAGCGGCGACTTGAAGGCAGGCGTTCCGGCCGTCGTTGAGTCGCCGAGCGCGACGATCTTCATTGTTGCTGGAACAGTACCGCCGAAGGGCCTCGCTCCGATTGCAACCGCTTCGAAACCTTCTCCACGTCGCGCATGACGCGAAGAATGTTCTGCCCCACTATCTTCCTGATCTCGTCGTCTTTGTAACCGCGCCGAAGGAGTTCGGCGATGAGTGAGGGAAACTTCGACACGTCCTCGAGCCCCTGCGGCACCTGGGTGATTCCATCGAAGTCGCTGCCGAGGCCGATGTGATCGATCCCCGCAACCTTGCGGATGTGATCGATGTGGTTGGCGGCTTCCGCCAGCGTCGCTCGCGGCGCGGGACGTGCTGTCGTCCACTCGTCGACGCCACGCGTCACCGCTCCGGCGTCAGTTGGAAACTGTTTCTTGAGCCTGTCGCGTTCGGCATCCTGCAGTTTGTTCCACGCAGCCACAGCGGGAGAGAGGAACCCGGGCACGAACGTCACCATCACAACACCGCCGTTCTTCGGCAGAAGCCGAAGAACGCTGTCGGGGACGTTACGCGGTACATCGTTCAGTGCTCTCGCTGACGAGTGCGAAAAAATCACCGGGGCCTGACTGATTCGAATCGCGTCCTCCATCGTTTCAGGCGAGACGTGGCTGAGATCGACGAGCATGCCCAGCCAGTTCATCTCTCGCACGACTTCCTCGCCGAACGGCGCAAGGCCGCCGACCTTCGGGTCGTCGGTTGCGGAATCAGCCCACGCGGTGTTTTTCGAGTGCGTCAACGTCATGTACCGCGCACCCAGCCGATAGAACATCCGCAGGGCTGCCAGCGAGTTGTCGATCGAGTGGCCACCTTCCATTCCGACGAGCGACGCGATGCGGCCTTGCTTGAAGATTCGTTCGATATCGTCAGCTGTCAGCGCGAGCTCGAATGCATCCGGATATCGCCGCGTCATCTGGTGCACGGTATCGATCTCTTCGAGCGTTGCGGTCACGGCGCTTTGCCCCGCCAACTCCACCGGAACGTAGACCGACCAGAACTGTCCGCCAACCCCGCCGGCTCTCAGACGCGCGATGTCGGTCATGATCGTCGGTTGCGGCTTGGCGATGTCGAGCTTGTCGAGGTTGCGTTGCGCCTTTTCGCGCAGCTCCCACGGGTAGTCGTTATGTCCGTCGATGAGCGGCGTTTGTTTCAGCAGCGCCCGCGCGCGTTCGAGGAGAGCGGCGTCGTTTGATTGGTGGGAAGCGAGCGATGCGAAAGCGAGCGGGACGCCAACGAGTATCGAGAGCCCTTTGAGCATGCTCAATCTTAATCGGCTGGAGCACTCGTGTTCTTTGTGTCAAGGTCTGTTTGCACTTCTCACTGCTCGCGGGGCCCCACCCCCACTCGCTGTCGCTCGGCGTCTTCGCGCCTCGCTCGGGCCGCAGGCGCTTTCCCTTTGGGAGAATGCCGACTTGACTGGTCGGATATCCCGAGATAGGCTTGAAAACGCGACCAGTCGCATTTTCAGGCAGGTCAATCGTTGTCGCTGCGCTTTCCGGGCGGCTGCTCTGCAGGATTCATGTCTCTCGATGTTCCGAGGCTGGACCGAAAATGATTCAGGCGTTTGTCATTACATTGCGCGAAGGGCTCGAGGCCTTTCTCATCGTCGCCATCAGCCTTGCCTATCTTAAGAAGACCGGCCGAACGGCGCTTCTTCCCGCTGTCCATTGGGGCATCGCCCTTTCAGTCGTAGTCAGCGTCGCTGCCGGTTTGTTGCTCGCACAGGCCAACAACCAGGCGCTATGGGAAGGAGTGCTCGCGCTCACTGCCGCACTGCTTGTGGCCTCCTTGACGATGCATATGTGGAGGGCAGGCAAGCGGATGAAGCGCGAGATCGAAGGGCGCCTCGAGGCCTCGTCGATCAAGCTCGGCAAGGCAGCGTTCATGGGCGTGTTCGGCTTCACGGTGCTGATGATTACGCGGGAGGGCATGGAGACGGCGCTGCTGATGACGCAGTTGATCTTCACCGTCAAGTCGACACAGGTGGTCATCGGAGCGGCGGCGGGAACTGTATCGGCTGCGTTCGTCGCCTGGCTCTGGTCGCGCTACGGCTACCGCGTCAACCTGTCTCGCTTCTTCCAGGTCACCGCCGTTTTCCTTCTGGTATTCGTCATTCAGCTCCTGATCTACGGGTTTCACGAGCTCAGCGAGGCCAACATCTTTCCGAACAGTCAACCGTTGCACGATGCGACCGAAGCGTACGGTCCGGACGGCGTGTACGGCCAATACCTGACGTACATGCTCGTCCTGTTGCCACTCGCGTGGCTCGCCATCACGGGCCTCTACAACGGCAATCGTCGCAGCCCCGCGCCGCGAAGCACGTAAACCACTGACCCCGGTCAGTGGTCTACACACACCGGACTAAAATGGCGAAATGGCTGTCGCTCGTCCGGCAAAGCCGCCGACGACCGTGTCGCTCGTCTGGCAGCACGATCTCGTCTTCGGCGGCCAATCAGGCAACATCGAATTGACCCTCGACAGCGGGGGCGTCGCCGGCCCTTCCCCGGTCCAGACCCTTGCGTTTGCACTCGCCGGCTGTATGGCGATGGACGTGGTCCACGTGCTTACCAAGGGACGATGTGCGCTGCGTGGGTTGCGGCTCGATCTGAGCGGTCAGCGGGCGACAACCGATCCGCATCGATTCACGGAAATTGCCCTTCATTTCACCATCACCGGCGACGTGCAAACCTCGCGCATCGATCGAGCGATCAAGCTGTCGCGTGAAAAGTACTGCTCCGTCTGGCACTCGATGCGGCAGGACATTCCATTGACGGTCACGTATACCGTCAGCCCCGGCATCTGACGTGAGCGAAATACAAACGCGACGCGGATACCTGGATTGGGTGCGCGGGCTGGCTGTGCTCGTCATGATCGAGGCGCATGTCCTCGACAGCTGGACGCGCACCGACGTCCGTGACACCACGGCGTTCGCATGGTCGATGATCGTTGCTGGCTTTGGCGCTCCCCTCTTCCTGTTTCTCGCTGGCGTGTCGGTCGGACTGTCCGCGGGATCGAAATGGCGCCGCACCGGCGACGAGGCTTCGGCCTCCGCTGCAATCATGAAACGCGGCGCGTGGATTTTCCTGCTTGCCTTTCTCTTTAGGATTCAGGCCTGGGTTCTTGGCTGGGGTGCGCCCCGAACGCTGCTCAAAGTCGACATCCTGAACATCATGGGACTGTCGATCGTCGCCGCCGGTGCAATCTGGGGCGCGGTTCGCGGTCGCATTCCGCGATCCCTCGCGTTCGCTGTCGCCGCCACCGTGGTCGCAACGATCGCTCCCGTTGTGCATTTCACACCGGTTTTCGATCCATTGCTGGATCCAGTCGAGGCTTATTTGCGTCCGCCGCACGGACTCTCGACGTTCAGTATCTTCCCGTGGACCGCATTCGTGTTTGCTGGCGCGTGCATCGGAGTGCTGCTTGACGCCGCGCGAACCCCCGATGCCGAATCGCTGTTGAACAAGTGGCTGGCCGGCGCCGGGCTTGTGCTTGCCGCGAGCGCGTACGCGGCATCGTTTCTTCCAAGTCCATACGCGCACTCAGAATTCTGGGGTGCTTCGCCCGCATTCTTTGCGCTTCGTGCCGGCCTGCTTACGGCGATGAGTGCCTTTGCCTACGGCTGGGGCCACGTCATCATCGGGTCGTCGTGGAGTCCGATGCAGCAGCTAGGTCGAAGCTCGCTGTTCATCTACTGGATTCACGTCGAATTGGTGTACGGGTTGATTTCTCTACCGATTCACAAGGCGCTGACGCATGCGCAAGCGTGGACGGCGTACGTGGCTTTTGTGCTGCTGATGCTCGTGCTGTCGATGCAAAAAGATCGTTTCGTCGCGTGGTGGAAGACGCGCGGGAAACAGCGGCGCGCTTACTTAATCGAATCCAGCACTTTTTGAATCACGTCGGCGCGCGCATCATGCTTGTCGCGGAAATCCCGCGCGATAGTCGACAACTGGATTCGAATCAGCGCGAGTGACCGGCTGGCAGACGCAGCGTCGTACCCTTCGCCGCGTGACGCCTTGGACAGCGCGTCGAGATTGAGGCGGTTCCGCAACTCAGCAACCAGCGGCACTTCGTCCTCGGTCAATCGGGACAACACGCGAGCGAGAGCCACCGCCTGTTCTTGTTCTCGTCGATCGGCGCGTTCCTCGATCTTCCTCCCGGACTTGAACCGGTCGTCACTGTCGAGGGTGCGGCCGCGACGTTCCGCATCTCCGACATCTATCAAACCCGCGTACGACGACGCGATCGATCCGTACGATCGACGAGCTTCAGTGAAGAGAGCGCGCTCCTCCAGCAGTTGCGCGCGTGCCATGTCCTCCGCCAACAGCGTCCGTGCGAGATCCATGTCGCGAGGACGGCGTCCGTCCTGCATCGCGACGATCTCCATCCATCCAAGCGCCCGCGCGACCAGATCTGCTGGCGGCCATTGATGGCCGCCAGCGAAGAACTCCATTCGGTGTGGGCCCGAACTTCGGCTGAGCGCCTCGTCGATCTTCTTCACTTCCATCAAGTTGAAATCGGTGTGCCCCGCCATGCCGAACCACGCGAACGATTTGCTTTTGTTCTGTTCGGACTGGGGACTGGGCTGGCCGGACGTAATGACGCCGGCAATCCGACCCGTCTGGTGCGCGAGCAGCCACGCGACAGTTGCGCCGCCGGAGTGTCCGGCCGCATACACGCGCCGCTCGTCGACCGCATAACCGCCGAGAAGTGCCGGCCACATCGCGTTGATCGAGCGCAAGGTCGGCTCCCACGGCCCGTTTCGAGAGTTCTCCGAGGCGGCCACAATCCACCCGAATCGTTCCGCCGCCTCACGGAACACTTCAGCGGCGCGGGCCGCCCGACCGCCTGGATCGAACACGAGTAGCAGCGGCCACTTTCGGGAGGTTTCGTATTTCGTCGGGAGGTAAAGCGTGTAGGTCTGGCTTGGATCAGCTGGACAGCTGACGTGCTCGACCAATGTCCCGCGAGCAGGTCCTTCGACTCGCGCACCTTGACGCTCGCTCGGGGCAGGTTGCTGCGGCAAAACAGCCACAAGAGCCGCCGCTACCAGCGGAGCAAGTTCTATGGCCATAAAGTGCCATTCAGAAATGACTTAGGGCTCTCCGCTGATGCTCGTCGCCGAGCCCTTGTGATTATCCTGCTGACACAATATAAGATGGGCAGGTTTTCCAATTGCCCGAAAGCCCGGCAAGCTGCGAGTGTAAATCCTAATAGTTTGAAACGCCTATGATTAGCGTCGCCGCTATCCGCATGCAGCAATTTGGGGTGCAGTTCTACCAGGCCTCACTCAGCGCCAGCGACATCGACAAGCTCGTCCGTTTTGAGGTACTCAGTTATGGCGAGCAGTCACAGCCGGTCCGCGGCCGGAAGAAAGTGCCGGCACCCACCAAGGTCAACTGGGACCTCTTGGAACGCCGGATTGCGGCAAACGAGAAAGCCTACCAGCGTCAGATCATTCGCAAGAAGATTGATGAGCTCGTGCAGTATTACGAGCAATGCCGGCAGGCGAGAGACCTGCCGTCGATTCCGGGCGCGGTCATCATCTCTTGCGACGAGACGCTGAAGTTCGAACCTGTTGAGTCGGGGTCCATCGTGGGAATGCTGAAAGTCCCGGAGCGCGAAGGGATCCTTCGTGCGATCGACGGTCAGCACAGGCTTCTGGCGCTTCATGCGGACATCGAGCACTTTGGCGACGAGCCGTTCACGGTCCCCGCCGTCATTTTCGACCGGCTTCCGGACGACCACGTCGTTCAGATGTTCGTCACGATCAATGCGAAGCACACGCGCCTGAACGCATCGCACCTGGTTTCGCTGTCGGGACGCCAGCTCTATAGCGACGAGAGTCTCGCGGCTGCCCACGACATCGTTCGCGCACTGAACGATCGCGAGGATTCGCCGCTATACGGCGACATCAAATTGCTCGGCGTTGGGCGCGGCCGGGTAGCCCAGGCTCCGCTTGCCCAGGAGTTGAAGAAATTGTTTGCGGCGGAGGCGTTCGGCACCGGTCGGAAGGGAGACGCATTTCGCGAGGAATCGAAGCGATTTTTCGTGAATTACCTCAAGCAGGCCGCACAGGTGTTTGGCGCCGCCTGGAACGGGCGGAAATACAGCATCAAGAGTGCGACGGCCCTTCGCGCCTTCATCAGGGTCGCGCCGGACGTGATTCGCCGCCTCGACCAGGAACACGCGGATCGCACCGATTTCCGCGCCATAGGCCGCGTAATTGCGCCGTGGGGCCGACGGATTGGCGACCTTCGGTTTGAAACAGAGGGAGCGTGGAAACGGCACGGGACGACGGTCGATTCCCTTGCCAAAGAGCTGCGGCTGGCGCTTCAGTACCCGGAGGGGGCGGCGGTGTAACTGCCGGCGGGGTCTTCAGACCCCGCCAACAAAAAAAGGGCATCGCCAGTTATTGACGATGCCCTTGCGGTTGTTGCGGGCGACCCGGCTCCCCAGCAACTCACGGCTCCCTGCCGTAAATATTCAGGCCGCCAGCACCCTCCATAAGAGCAAGCGGTGTACCGCTCGATTTCCTTCTGTTTTATGCATTTAGCTGCCGGATACGGAGGGGGCCACCAACGAAAATTGTGGGTCGATTACATTTTTGATCGGGCCCTCTCGTTCGTCAGGGTTTGCACCGCTGTCTGGATTGCTATTTCGTCGTTTCCGGGGGTGTCAACTGCGGTTTATGCACAGCAACCGGGCAGCATCTCGGGAAGAGTCGTTGATGCCAGGACGGGAGCAGGCATCGACAAAGTCCTCGTCCTCATCGAGGATGGAGGTCCGTCGACGCAGACGGACGCAACCGGCGCCTTCAACCTCGCCGCAGTTTCCCCGGGGCCTCATAAACTCTACGTCTCGGTTGTCGGCTACATCCTGGTCAGGCGTGACGTGGAGGTCGCGCCGGGGGCGGCCGTCGACGTCACGATCCCGCTGAGTGAGGGCACCGGCACCTACACCGAAAGTGTCACCGTTTCGGCCGATCGCTTCCGCACCGCCGATCCGGGGGTGGCCGCACAGCAGGTTCTCGGCAGTGCCGACATCCAGAATCTTCGCGGTGTTCTCGCCGACGATCCGTTACGCGCGGTGCAGGTTCTTCCTGGGGTTGCCGCAGCCGACGATCTGCGGAGCGAGTTCAGCGTCCGCGGCAGCCATTTCACTCACCTGAACATGACGGTCGAGGGTTTCTCGACACCATATCTCCTTCACACCGTTCGGGCAGTCGAAGACCAGTCCTCGTCGGGATCGGTCGCCATGATCAACAGCGACATCCTCGAAGACGTCACCCTGCTCAACGGTGGTTACGCGCAACGATATGGCGACCGAACCGGTGCGGAACTCGACTTCCGTCTGCGCGAGGGTTCGCGGGAAAGGCGTCAGGCGCGAGTCGCGGTGAGTGGCACGAGCGCCTCTGTTGTGGGTGAGGGACCGCTGGGGCGCTCGAAACGCGGATCGTGGTTGGTTACCGGACGGCAGAGTTATCTCCAGCTCCTCGTAGAACGGATGTTCGACGACAGCGACGGATTCAATTTCGGCTTCTCCGATGCCCAGGGAAAAATGGTCTTCGATTTTTCCTCTTCCCAGCGAGTGGAGTTCACGGTCATTGCCGGTCATTCGAAGCTCGAGGAAAGGCGGGAGGATCTCGACAGCCAGAACCTATTCACTGGGCGCAACGGGTCGGTCATCGGCATTGGTATGTGGCGCCTCACTCGTCGGCGCGGTGTCTTGACCGCTCGCGTTTTGTCGTCGTTCAACGAATTCAGTAATCAGACAATCGACCAGGTGAAGCTCGACGCCGGCCACGACAAGGAAGCGGCGGGACGTGTCGACGCCAGCGTGACGGTTGCGCGGCACATCCAGGCTGATACGGGTGCGCAGGCCGAGTTCGTCGACGAGACGCGGTTTCGTCAGCGCTTCAGCGGCGCGCTCGGACGGTATCGCACGATCAACGACCTCCACGGTCGCGCGACGCGCTCCGGTGGTTACGCGCAGTTACGGCTCACGGCGGGACCGCTTACGGTAATTCCTGGCGCCCGCGCCGATCACTGGACCTTGACCGATGAGACGACCGCGTCGCCGTGGATCCAGGGAGAGTGGCGACTGCCGCACTCGATGTTCATTCGCGGTGGAACGGGGATCTACAGACAGTTTCCCGATTTCGAGCAAGTGATCGGGGCGTTGGGGCTGCCGGGTGCGGGGGCGCAGCGCGCAAAACAGTACGATTTCGGGTTCGAGCAGCGAATCGGCAGCTCGATACGATGGCAGGCGACGATCTTCGATCGCGAAGAAGAGGGATTCTTTCGCCGGCCGGGGGCCGAAACGCGTCTCGTGAACGGGCGCGTGGTTCGCGGCGTCGTGACCGCGCCGTACGAAAATGCCTTGCACGGATATGCCCGTGGCGTCGAGCTGCTCATTCAGCGTCGCAGCACTCGCGGTGTTTCCGGTTGGCTCGCCTATTCATACGGACGCGCGCACCGCACGGACACGCTCACGCATGAATCGTACTGGAGCGATCTCGATCAACGCCACGCCGTCAACCTGTACCTTTCCTTCAGGATCTCCGATCGCACGAATATCAGCACCAAGATCCGTTCAGGCACCAATGTGCCGGCGCCGGGATATTACGAACAAAGAGGGGACGAGTTCTTCGTCAACTCGATGCGCAATACGCTGAGACTGCCGACCTACTCTCGCCTCGACGTGCGGGCGAACCGCACGTTCAACTGGGCGCGGAAACGACTCACGCTGTTTGCCGAAGTGATCAATCTGTTCAACCGCGACAACGTTCGTTTCAATCCACCGGGCGTGAACACGGCGACCGGACGCGTGTCGAACCTCTTCGAATCGCTCATTCCAATCGTTCCTTCGGCGGGAATATTGATCGAGTTCTGACCTTGCACAACCCCGTAGAACGCTGTAGACCCGATGACGACTATCGACCTGAACTGCGACATGGGTGAGTCCTTCGGCGCGTACACCATTGGTGCCGACGACGCGGTGATGCCGAGCATTACCTCCGCGAATGTGGCGTGCGGCTACCACGGCGGTGACCCCGGTGTGATGCGCCGCACGGTTCGACTGGCGCGAGACGCGGGTGTACGGGTGGGAGCGCATCCAGGGTTTCCCGATCTCATGGGATTTGGCCGTCGCGAGATGCGCATGGCGCCGCAGGATCTGGAAGACATGGTGGTGTATCAGATTGGCGCGCTTGGCGCGATTGCGAGGAGTGAGGGCGTGGCGCTCTCGCACGTAAAGGCGCATGGTGCGCTGTACAACATGGCCGTGACGGATAAGGCACTGGCGAGTGCGATCGCGCGGGCCGTGATGGCGGTCGATCCCGCGTTGATCTTTTTTGCGCTTCCGGGATCGGAACTCGCGCGTGCAGCCAACGGACTCGGCCTGCAGGTCGCGCTCGAAGGGTTTGCGGATCGATCGTACGAACCGGATGGGTCGTTGACGCCGCGGTCGCGAGCTGGCGCCGTCATTCACGACGTCGACGCGGTCGTCGAGCGCGCGTTGCGAATGGCCACCGACGGTGTCGTCACCGCATCAGATGGCTCGAGACTTGACATGCGTGTCGATACTATCTGCACGCACGGTGATACACCCGGCGCACAAGCGTTGACCCGAGCGCTGCGCACCAGCCTCGAACGTGCAGGCGTGACGGTTGCGGCAGTGGCGAAACGGCGGTGACAGCGATGCGCTGGTGGCGCGAAGGAACCCCTGAAGGTCGTCGCGCGGTGATCGCGGCGGGCCTGGGATGGATGCTCGATGCGTTCGACGTGACGCTCTTCGCGCTCGTACTGCCGGCGCTCCGCAAAGACCTCGGCCTGTCGACCGCTGCGGGCGGGGCCCTGGGGTCGGTAGCGCTGCTGGCCGCGGCGGCCGGTGGCGTCTGGTTCGGCTGGATTGCGGATCGATTCGGCCGAACGCGAGCCCTGATGGCGAGCATTCTGTTGTATTCGGTGTTCACTGCGGCTTGCGGGTTTGCCACGACCTTTACTCAATTCGTCCTGTTCCGGATTGGCCTCGGACTCGGAATGGGAGGCGAATGGGCCAGTGGTGCGACTCTCGTCTCGGAAACGTGGCACGCCGAGCACCGCGGTAAGGCGCTGGCGTTTATGCAGAGCGCGTGGGCGATCGGCTACGCACTCGCTGCGGCGGTCAATTACCTGGTGCAACCCTCGTTCGGCTGGCGCGCCGTCTTCTTTGTCGGCATTCTTCCCGCGTTCCTGACGATCTGGGTGAGGCGATCGGTCAAGGAACCTGACATCTGGCGCCAGTCGAAACAGGATCGCGCAACCCGGTCGACGCTCGCCATGCTGTTTTCAAGCGGTCTCGCGCCGCTAACTGTCGCATTGACGATCATGAACGCGTGCACACTATTTGGCTGGTGGAGTTTCAATCTCTGGCTGCCAAGCTACCTGCAGGAGCCATCGTCGCGCGGCGGACTCGGCCTGCAAATGCTGTCCAGCTCGACAATGATTCTGCTGATGCAGGTCGGCATGTGGTTCGGCTACATCACGTTTGGGTTCGTCAGCGATCGCATCGGACGAAAGCGAACCTATATCGCGTACCTGCTCCTCGCCGCGGTGCTGTTGTTTATTTACGTCTCCGTTCGTGCGCCGCTCGTGTTGCTTGCGCTCGGACCGTTAGTCGCCTTTTTTGCCACGGGATATTTCAGCGGGTTTGGTGCCGTGACCGCCGAAATCTTCCCGACCTCTATTCGCGGCACCGCGCAGGGGTTCACCTACAACGTCGGGCGCATCGTCAGCGCCGCGGCGCCGTTCGCGGTTGGAACGCTGGCCCAGACACAAGGGTTTGGCACGGCGCTGTCTATCTCTTCGTTGGCATTCCTAATGGCTGCGCTCGCCTGGAAATGGATTCCCGAAACACGGGGACGGGCCCTGGCATAAGATGGGCCTGTTCCGAGGGTATCGCTATGTTGAAAGGCACGCGGACGGTGCAGGTGACAAAGGTTCAACCCGTGAGCATCCACGGGCAGATCTCGCTCGACGTGTACTTCATCGATCCGGATGATCCTCAGAGCCAGGTCAGTCTCGCACGCATGGGCAACGAATCCGTCCCCAGGAATCTCGAAGCCGGCGATATTGTCGATTTGCATTACATGGTTGGTGTGGTGACGAGCATTACCAAGAAGCACGCCTGAGACCTGTTAAGATCAGAAGTGCCCCCTGCCGCTGGAGTCCTTTCTCATGACTAGTGTGATTGCGCCGTACGGCCGTGTCGCCTGGCGATTTTCGATGCGTTTCGTTTTGGCTTCGTTGCTGTGTGTAGGCGCCGTCTCCGCACAGACGCCACAGCCTGGTACGCCGAAACAGGCGCCGCCGCCTACGCCGTCGACCACCAAACCACCGGTGTCGCGCGATCTCCCGGCTGAAAAGCTTGCGAAAGAGAGCGACCTGCCAGCGGCACGGTCGATCATCGATCGGCACATCAAAGCGATCGGAGGTCGTGCGGCCATCCTCGCGCACAAGTCAACGCACGCGGTTGGAACCATTTCGATGCCGGCCACTGGCATAACCGGCCCTATCGACGTGTATGCCGCGGCACCCGACAAGTCGTTCGTGAAGATCAGCCTGGGAGGAGTTGGAGATCTCCTCGAAGGTTACGACGGCACACATGGATGGACCCTGCAGCCGATGATGGGTCCGATGCTGAAGCAGGGAAAGGAGCTCGCGGAAAAGAAATTCGACTCCGACTACTACAGCGATCTTCACGAGTCCGAGCGGTATGCGTCGATGAAAACCGTCGAAAAGACGACGTTCGAAGGCCGGCCGTGCTACAAGGTCAGTCTCATCCGCAAGGATGGCGGGGAAGAAATCGAGTACTACGACGCGGAAACCGGACTGCGGGCGGGAACGATCCAAACCCGCGAAACTCCGATGGGACCGATGACGGCCACTCAGGTTCTCTCCGACTACAAAAAGTTCGGCGCATTACTTGTCCCGACCACGATGAAGCAAACCGCGTTGAACGTGGAGCAGGTGCTGAAGGTTACCTCGGTCGAATTCGACAACGTGCCTCCGTCGACATTCGACCTGCCCGCTCAAATAAAGGCGCTGATCAAGTGAAACGACTTCGAGCGATCGCCGCTGCGATCGCCGTCGTCTGCGCTTCGGGTGTTGCCGCCCAGACGCCTCAGGCTGGAGAGACGTTCGACGCAGTCTGGACGATCATCAAGAACACGCATTTCGACAAAACGATGAACGGCCTCAATTGGGATGCCGTTCGCGACGAACTACGGCCGCGCGCTGCTGCCGCCAAAACTCCCGCCGAGCTGCGCGCCGCGATTCGCGACATGCTGGGACGTCTTGGCCTGTCGCACTTTGCGTTGATCCCGTCGGGACAGGACACACCAGGAGATGGCACCACGACATCGGGCGACACCAGCGGCGATCCCGGCATCGACGTTCGGTTGGTTGAGCGCGATCTCATTGTGACGAGCGTCGATCCGGATCTGGCCTCACGAGTTCGGCCGGGCTGGCGCGTCGCCGAGATCGGCAAGGCCAAGATCAGCGACCTCTTCCAGAAAGTGCCCGAGGCCGACAACGAGCGCCTGCAGAAAGTCGAGGCGTGGCGCATTGCGCAAACACGATTGCGCGGCCCCGCAGGTTCGACCGTCGACGTCACGTTCGAGGATGGGCAAGGCGCTCCCGTCAACGTCGCGCTGCAGCGACGTACGGAGTCCGGCAGCCCGGTCACCGTGGGGAGTCTGCCGACGATGTATGTGCGGGTCGAGCGTGAGAAGAAGACGACCCCTTCTGGCAGAACCGCCGGCGTGATCGCGTTCAACGTGTGGATGACGGCGGTCGATGCGGCATTCCAGCAGGCGATGGATGAATTTCGCCGCGCTGACGGCATCGTCATCGACCTGCGCGGAAATCCCGGCGGCCTGGCGGCAATGCTCATGGGCATCTCCGGGCACTTCGTCACCGAGCGGTTGACGCTCGGCGTCATGAAGACGCGCGACAGCGAACTGCGTTTCGTGGCAAACCCGCGACTTGTGACCGCGAGCGGCGAGCGCGTGCAGCCGTTCGCAGGTCCGCTCGCCATCCTCGTGGATTCGATGAGCGGCAGCGCGTCGGAATGTTTCGCCGGAGGGATGCAGTCGATTGGTCGCGCGAGAGTCTTCGGGCAAACCTCGATGGGGCAGGCATTGCCGGCGCTTTTCGATCGGCTTCCGAACGGCGACGTCCTGATTCATGCGTACGGCGATTTTGTGACTGCCACCGGAACGCGACTCGAAGGCAAGGGCGTGATTCCCGACGAACAGGTTCCACTCGATCGCGCGGACCTTCTGGCCGGGCGCGACCGAACGATGGAAGCGGCGCTTGCCTGGGTCGATAAGTCCAGGGCGGTGAAAACGCCGCAACATCCCTGAACTTGGATGTTTGCGGCCGCCAATGTTGCGCCGTTGAAGCCTTCTCTGGTAGACTACAAGAACCGCCAACGGGTCTTTCTTCCAGCCATACACGGTTATCTTCGGGGGAGCTTAATGGAGCAGCGCCGGCTGCGTCTCGGTGACATATTGGACGACTACTGTCCGCGCGAGCGGCGGCTGACCAACCACGCCGTCGTCGCGATGATCGAGGAAGACATCAAGCAGACTCGATGCACGACGTGCGACGCCGAGCACGCGTACAAAGGCGGTAAGGTTCCGAAGCGGCGCAAAAAAGAAACGACCGCGACGCTCTACAAAGAAGTCCTTGCCAGCCAATCACCCGTCGAGGGTCCACACATCGTTCCCGACTCCGAACCCGAACCCAGCGAAGCGCCTGCCCTCGTCGACGAGGAGCAGCCGATCGTGTCAGCTGCGGCGGTGGACATCCCGTCAGAGCCCGTCGTCGATCACGAAGAAACAGCGCAGCCGGACGATCACGTCGTGCACGATCAACAGACTGAGCCCCAGCCCGAGATTGAGGAAGGTCCGGTTCACCGCCCGTTGATTCGCGCGCAGCTTCCGCGTATCGAAGGGCAGAAGGAA
>Ga0075418_10002650_pt1 | contig 20561 bp, 16 predicted proteins | sample SoiMetdeltSBSDD2_FD_81776 | JGI IMG/M metagenome (GOLD analysis project Ga0075418, IMG submission 81776) | Bulk soil microbial communities from a Populus tree surrounding site in Tennessee, USA - Soil MetaG P. deltoides SBSDD2 | ecosystem: Environmental > Terrestrial > Soil > Tree plantation...
ACGGCGACCGTCGAGCTGCGCTCGATGGATGCCGGCGGCGCCTACAGCGGCCCGATGTCGACCGTGCGGTCCGGGCGGGCACCCGAGTCCACCGACGAGATTGCCGTCACGGACGGCGTGGCCTCGACGCTGGGCGTCGGCGTCGGTGACAGGATCGTCCTCGGCGGCGACAAGTGGACCGTCGTCGGCCTGGTCGAGAACCCGGCCGACCTCGACGACGAGTTCGCCCGCGTCGTGCCGGCCGCGTCCCCGTCGATCGAGTCGCTCACCTTGCTGGTCCGGTCCGATCCCGAGCGGGCGTCGAGCTTCCGGCCCCCGGTCGAGCCGGGCGAGGGGTTCCTCGAGCGGCGGGAGGCCTCGGAGAAGACGACCGCCGCGGTCGCCACCGTCGTCGTCGCCGCTGTTGCGCTCGTCCTGGTGGCCCTCGTCGCGGGCGCCAGCTTCGTGACACTGGCCCACCGCCGCCTGCGCCAGTTGGGGATGCTCGCCGCCGTGGGCGCCACCCCGCGGCAGCTCCGCGGGGCGATGGTCACCAACGGCGCAGCGGTGGGTGCCGTCGCGGCCGTGGTTGGCACCAGCGCCGGGCTCGTGGCCTGGCTGACGCTCGCGCCGCTGCTGGAGCCAGCTGCTGCCCACCGCATCGACCGACTCGACATCCCCGTATGGCTCCCCGTGGTGAGCGCCCTGCTCGCCGTCGTCACCGCCACGGCAGCCGCCTGGTGGCCGGCCCGAACGGTCGCCAAGGTGCCCATCACCGACGCCCTCGCCGCCCGTCCGCCCCGACCGCGACGTACCCGCCGGTCGGCCGCCGTCGCTGCCGCCCTGTTCGCCGCCGGCCTCGCGGGCATCGCCACCGGCGTCGACCCCCGCGCCGACGAGGCCGTGCCCCTCCTCCTCATCCCCGGGGTCGTCGCCGTCGTCGCCGCCATCCTCGTCGCCGGCGCACCGATCCTGCGGGGCATCGCCCGGCTGGCCGGTCGCCTCCCGGTCGGCACCCGACTCGCCGTGCGCGACCTCGCCCGCTTCGAAGCTCGCTCCTCGGCCGCCCTCGGTGCCATCACGCTCGGCATCGCGATCGCCGTATCGGTCGTCGTGCTCGCCGCCGCCGCGGCCCCCGGCGCCGACGAGGGCAACCTCGACGCCGACAACGTCGTGGTGTGGACATCCGGCGGAGAGTTCGGTCGGCTCCAGATTCCCGACGTGTCCGGCGGCGACATCGACCGCTACGAGCAGCACCTCGCGCGCATCCTCGCCGAGCTGCCGAACGGCGCCACCGTCGTCCCCCTCCAGGTCGCGGTCGACCCGACCAACCCCGAGGTGCGCGGCGGCCAACGGCTGCTCAACACCGCCATGCTCGGCCGCCGCATCAACGAGAACACGCTGCGCGACTCCGGCCTCGTGTTCGCAGCGACGCCCGAGCTTCTCGACCACATCGGCGTCGACGCCGGGGCGCTCGACGATGCCACGCTGGTGATGACCCCGCAGACCGAGGACGTCTACATCACTGGCAACATCGACGCCTGGGCCTTCCGGCGCGATCCCATCCCCGCCGGTCAGGTCGAGCACATCGACGTCGACGACCACTCGTCAGCGCCGCGCACCGTCCTCACCGAGGCCGGCATGGACGCCGCCGGCCTCGAGCCCGCCCTCGCCGGGTGGCTCGTCGACCTCGCCGGCCGGCCCGACGCCGCCGCAATCGCCCGCGCCCGTGACCTCGCCGCCGACGCCGGCCTCGCCATCGAAGTCCGTGACGACGAACGCCACATGACCGTCCGCACCGTCGCCACCGCCCTCGGCGTGCTGGTGGCCCTCAGCATTCTCGCGATGACGGCAGGGCTGCTGCGCAGCGAGGCCGGCCACGACCTCCGCACCCTCGAGGCCACCGGCGCCACACGGCGAACCCGACGCGCGCTCACCGCGTCCACCTGCGGCGCGCTCGCCGGCGCCGGCGTCCTGCTCGCCATCATTGCCAGCTACGGCGCCATCGTCGCCGGGTACTGGCCCGACACCCACCGCCTCGGCGACATCCCCCTCGCCCACCTCACCACCATCGGCATCGGCCTCCCGACCCTCGCCATGGTCCTCGCATGGCTGTTCTCTGGTCGAGACCAGCCGAACCTGAACCGCACCCTGGAGTAGCCACACACGGGTCAGAGATCGAGGTCGACGGGACGGCGATCGCGGGAGGAGGTCGCGATGGCGCACGCGACACGGTGGGTGCGGATGGCCTCGGCGTAGGGGACCACCGTGGTGGACGGGCAGCCGCGGACGAGGCCGATGAAGTCTTCGTCCACCGCAGTGCGGGCGTCGACACGAGGGCGGAGGTCGTGAACCCCGTTCCTGTCGTGGACGACGAGTCGATCCTCGGAGATCGTGACGGCGAGCCCGGGTGCGGCGACGTCGAGGACGGCCGAGTGCTTGTCGGGCGCGAGGCAGGTGGCGGTGAGCGTTCCCACACCGCCGCTGGCGAGCCGAAGGAGCGCGGCGGAGCTCTCGTCGATGTCGGCAGGAGGGGGGCAGTGGCCGTTCCGGGCGCCGTCGGCGGCGACGCTGCGGATCTCGCCGACGACGTAGCGGATCAGGTCGATGAGGTGGGTGGCCTGCTCGACGACCTGGCCACCGGACCCGGTCGCGCTCGGCCACCAGGTTGGCGGCGGGACCTTGTCGAACCAGCGCGCAGCGACGAGGCCGGGTGACCGATCGGCAAGCAGCTCCCGGGCGTGCTGAACGGTGTCCAGGCAGCGCCAGTGGTATCCGGTCCCCGTCACGAGGCCGGCCTCCGCGATCGCCGCCCCCAGACGCTCCGCGGTCGCGAGGTCGGCGGCCAGCGGCTTCTCGACGAACAGCGGGAGGCCGTGCTCGACCGCGACCATCTCGGGGTCGCCGCGGGCGAACGGCGGCACGCACACGTAGAGGGCGTCGGGCCGGACGGCGTCGACGAGCGCTCGGGCGTCGGGCAGAGTCGGGGCGCCGTGTCGGGAGGCGAGAGACGCCGCCCGCCGGGGGTCGGGATCGGCGACGCCGGCGATGGTGACGCCGGGGATGCCCGACAGGACACGTGCGTGCCGCTCGCCCACGCCTCCGGCGCCGACGAGGCCGATGCGGACGTCGTCGCTCGGGCTCATGCCCGCAGGCCTTCCCTCAACCTCTCCGCGTCAGCCACGCCCCGCGTGTCGCCGGGCACCTGCCGGGGTAGGCGACGCGCAAGCACGGGAGGAGGCCGTCGATGCTGGACGAGGTGGTGACGTGGTTCCGGTCGCGCACGTTCCATACGTGGCCCTGGACCGCGGACGAGCTCGCCGCCATGGGATCGGACCGCCCGACCGTGGGCGTCGTGCTGCCAGCGCGCAACGAGCAGGCGACCGTCGGGACGCTCGTGGAGACACTGATGGCTGACCTCGTGCGGGGCGTGCCGCTGCTCGACGAGGTGGTGGTGATGGACTCCGGATCGACGGACCGGACCGCGGCCGTCGCCCGCGACGCCGGTGCACGGGTGGTGCACGTGGACTCGGTGGCGCCGGAGTACGGCACTCCCCGGGGCAAGGGCGACGCGCTCTGGAAGTCGCTCCTGGTCACGGACAGCGAGGTGCTGGTGTTCCTCGACGCCGACCTCCAGGACTTCACGAGTCGCTACGTGGTCGGGCTCCTCGGCCCCCTGTTGACGAACCCGGACGTGCACTACGTCAAGGCGACCTATGACAGGCCGCTCGTCACGTCGGCGGGGCTGGCGCCGGCCGGCGGCGGTCGGGTCACGGAGCTGGTGGCTCGCCCGTTGCTCAACGCCTGGTGGCCGCGCCTGAGCGGGTTCGTGCAGCCTCTCTCGGGCGAGTACGCCGGCCGGCGCTCGGTCCTGGAGCGGGTGCCGTTCGCGACGGGATACGGCGTCGAAGTGGGCCTGCTCGTCGACCTGCTCGGGCTCGTCGGGCTGGACGGCCTGGCGCAGGTCGACCTGGAGCGGCGGGTCCACCGTCACCAGAGCGACCAGTCGCTGGGCCGGATGGCCGGCGAGCTGCTCCAGACGCTGGTCCGGCGCCTCCCGCCGGGCGCACCTCGCCCGCGCGCCGAGCTCGACCAGTTCGTCCGCGGCGCGGATGGAGTCAACGAGGTCGTGCCCTGGCAGCTGCCCACCGTCGAGCGACCGCCGGCTGCCGAGGTCCGGTGCCGCGCGCAGGCCCGGGGGCGCCCCCGGCCGAACGGCGCAGCCCGCGTTGCAGGTTCCGCCGCGCCGTCGGCGCGGCCGTCATCCGCCCCACCCGGGGACCCGCCCCTGACGGTCCTGGTCAACGCAGGTCCGTGGGTGCCGGTGCCGCCGCCCGGCTACGGGGGCATCGAGAGGGTGGTCTCCACGCTCGTCGACGCGTTGCGGCACGCGGGTCATCGCGTGGTGCTCGCGACGGTGGCCTCGAGCACCGCCGAGGTCGACGACATGGTGTGGGCGTTCGACGAGGGTCAGCTGCACCGGTTGGCGGCTCCGTACGGCGAGGTGGTGGGCATCGCCCACGCGCACATGCAGGCGGTGGTGGAGCGGGTCCTGGCCGATCCGTCGATCGACGTCGTGCACGACCATCTCGAGGTCGCCGGCCCGGCGACGCTGGCGTGCCTCGGGCCGTCGGCCCCGCCGGTCCTCCAGACGCTGCACTGGGACCTCGCCAAGCACGCCCGGTTCTACGAGACGTTCGACGGCTGCGGGCGCGTGGCGTTCGCCGCGGTGTCCGACAGCCAGCTGGGGGACGCGCCGGCGAACCTGCGCCGCCAGACTCTCGGCGTGGTCCCGCTGGCCGCGCGGGTGGATCCCCGGTCCCCGGCACCGCCCGGCGACCACGTCCTGACGTTGGGTCGGATCACCGCCCTCAAGGGGTACGACGTGGCGGCGCGCGTCTGTCGCCGGTCCGGGCAGCCGCTGATCATGGCGGGGCCGGTGGGCGGCTTCCCGGACCGCAACGCGCTCGAGCGCGCGCTCGACGAGGACGGCGCCCGGGTGCGGGCCTACCCGGACGTGCAGCACTTCTTCGCCGACGTCGAGCCGGAGGTCGACGGCGCGGTGGTGCGGTGGGTCGGGGCCGTGGGAGGCGCCGAGAAGGATTGCCTGCTGCGCACGGCGCGTGCCGTGCTCTTCCCGCTCCGCTGGAATGAGCCGGGCGGCACCGCCATCGTCGAGGCGCTCCTGGCGGGCGTCCCGGTGATCGGCTTTCGCCGGGGCGTGCTGCCCTCGCTCGTCGACCACGGCGTGACCGGGTTCGTCGTCGACAACGAGGACGAGTTGCGGGAGTGCCTCCACCGGGTGGACGAGATCGACCGCTCGACGGTGTGGCGGATGGCGTCGAGCCGGTTCGCGCCCGAGGGCATGGCCGCCGCCTACGTGCGCCTCTACCGGGACCTCATCCGGCGGACGGCGCCTGGCGGGGTGCTGACGGCGGGTTGACGGGCTGGCACGCGAACACGACCTGGAGCGCATGGCGCCGGCGGGCGGCCAGGTCCGCGACGAGGTCCGCGGCCTCGCCGATGGGCACGAGGTCGGTGACCAGTGCGCTGCGCACCTCCTGCGCATGGGCGCAGAGCAGGTCGATCGTGGCCTCGGCGAGGCGCCGGCGGTCCCATGCCCCGGCGGTGCCGCGCGGGACCCGGCCGATCTGCGCGCAGCGGATGCCGAGCCCGTTGTGGTGGAACTCCTCGCCGAGGCGGACCTGCTCCGCGCCACCCTGGTAGAACGCGAGGTCGATCACGGTGCGCTGCGGGCGCAGGCTGCGCAAGCCGCCTGCCAGCGCCTCGCCCCGGCCGCGGCACTGGAACACGACGTCGGCGCCGCAGTCGCCCGGACCGTGGACCCACCGGTCCTTGGCCCAACGCCAGGGCTCGCACGCTGTCCCGTCGACCGGCGTGAGCCCGAGCCGCGCGGCGGCGGCGCGCCGTTCGGGGGTCGAGTCCGCCACTGCCACCTCGGCGGCACCGTGGTGGCGGGCGAACAGGCCGGTGAGCAGCCCGACCACGCCGGCTCCCACGACGAGCACGTTCCGGTCGCGCACGCCGTCCCCGAGGTCCGGGTCGGGCACCCGCTGCTCCTCGGCCGCCGCGTGCAGCACCCCGTTGGCGCAGATCGGTCCCATGTGCGCGACGAACACGCCCAGGACCGGATCGAGCGCTCGGGGCAACGGCACGGCGAACTCGTCCGCGGTCGCGGTGTGCCCGTCGGCATGGCCGTAGCGCATGGCGAGGAGTGCCCCGACGGGCACCGAGGGGCTGCGCGTCTCGGTGACCCGGCCGACCTCCATGTACCCCATCCGCCGCACGGGGAAGCCCGGCCCCGTACCGTCGCCGTCGAACACCGCGCGCTCGGCATCCCAGCCCCGAGAGAGCCCCGGGTGGGTGCCCTTGACGTAGCTCAGCTCCGTGCCCGCCGACAGCCCGGTATACACCGTCTCCACCACGAAGCCTCCCTCGTCCGCGAGCGTCCGCTCGCGAGGGAAGTAGGCCAGCCGTCCCGGGCGCTCGACGCCCAACGTCCAGCCGGAGCGGGGAGTACGGGGCGAGGGATCGGCGACGGTCCGAGGCACGCTCACGGACATCGCGTACCCCCGAACCCGCCGCGACGATCCGCGCCGAGGCGCTCACATGATTTCCCCGTGTCAGACGGCGACCGTTGCCGGCTCGCGGTTCGGTCCGTGCCGACGGGGTACGCAACGCGCATGCCCCTGCGAGCGATCGCACTCAACTGCAGCCTCAAGCGCAGCCCCGAGACCTCCAGCACCGACGTCCTTCTCGGCGAGCTCTGCGACGCCCTGCGCAAGGAAGGGGCCGACGTGGGCGAGCCCGTGCGGGTGGTCGACCTCGACGTCCGTCCGGGCGTGACCTCCGACGAGGGCGACGGCGACGCCTGGCCGGAGCTGCGCCGGCAGATCCTCGACACCGACGTCCTGGTGATCGGCACGCCGGTGTGGCTCGGGCAGCCGTCGTCCGTGGCGAAGCGCGTGCTCGAGCGGCTCGATGCCTTCCTGAGCGAGACCGACGACGCCGGAAGGATGATCAGCTACGACAAGGTGGCCGTCGTAGCCGTGGTGGGCAACGAGGACGGCGCGCACCACATCTCGGCCGAGCTGTTCCAGGCCCTCAACGATGTCGGCTTCACCATCCCCGCAGGAGCGGTGACGTACTGGGTGGGCGAAGCCATGGGCAGGACCGACTACAAGGACCTCGACCCCAAGCCCGAGGCGGTCACGTCGACGACCGCGACGGTTGCCCGTAACGCCGTGCACCTCGCCGGGCTGCTGACCGATCGCGGCTACCCCGCGGGCTGAGCCGGGCCGAGCGCATGCCCGTCGAACTCGTCACCGAGCGTCTGCGGCTGCGGGCGCTCGACCCTGATGATCTGTGCGACCTGCATGACCGGGTCTTCATGGACATCGCCTTCGGCGACCTGGGACTCACCACATCGTGGCTGTCGTGCGGCCAGCGAACACGGCATCGCAGAACGTGCTGGCAAAGATCGGGTTCCAGCGTGACGGCGTGAAGCACCACTACGGCGCCGATGTCGATCTCTGGGAGAGGTCCTGAGGCGCAGCGACCGCGTACACGACGACGTTGTCGCGGTACTCCCGCCGAGATGCATCGAACTCGCCGCCGCATGTGATGAGCCGCAACTCGGGTCCCGGCACGGGGCCGTAGACGGACTCGGTGGGGAAGGCGGTCTTCGGGTAGCTCTGCACGTCGGTCACCGTGAAGCGGATCGCGGTGCCGTCGGCGCGGTGGACGATCACGTCGTCGCCTGCGGTGAGTTCGCGGAGGCGGTAGAAGATGGCGGGTCCCTCTCGGGAGTCGACGTGGCCGGCGATGACCGCGGGGCCCGGCTGGCCCGGCTGCGGTCCGAGGGAGAACCAGCCGGCCGTGTCGAAGTCGCTGGGCGCTTCGATGGCGCCGGCTTCGTCCAGCCCGAGCTGGGCAAGCTGGGAGCGCACACCGATGGCTGGGATCTCGACCGCGATCGGTGTTTCCGGCCCGACAGCGATGCCAGCCGGCGTCCGTTTCGACCCAGCCGGATGCTCCGCGAACGGGATGCCCGCCACATCGGTTCCCGACCCCGGCGCGGACTGGACCTCGCCGGCCGCCGTCGTGACCGGGGCCGGCTCTTCGTCGGTTGTGTGCAGAACGGCAGCGGTCCCGCCGGCGATCACGGCGGCGCCCAACGCGAGCAGGCCGGTTCGGGCGAGCCTTCGCCGCCACGGGCCAGGCGCGCGGTGACGCGGGATCGATGGCCCGTGGCGGGGCAGGTAGTACGTGTCGTCGATCGAGCTGCGCCGCACCCCACCGGTCCGTCGATGGCGCGCGACGTACGGTGCGTGGCGGGAGCGGGGGAAGGTCACGCCGATCGGCGGCCCGGGGTGAGCATCGCGGGACCCCTGTCGTCGGCGAAGTGTCTGCCAGCTCGCCGCCGGGCCAGGGCGAGGCCGCCCGTTCGGGCGAGCCGGATGCAACCCATGCCAACGGCGGCGAACGCGAGGGCGACGCCGGTGAGCACCGGGACCCCGAGACCGCCGTCACCCGGGTCGCCGGTCTGGCTGGCGGTGCCGCCGCCGCCGGTGGCGATACCCCCGACGGGCGCTCCGGTGGCGCCGAGCGGTGCCTCGGCGGACACGTCCATACCGGTGGCGTCGACCACGCTGGTGAGCTCGAAGGGCTGCCCGGCGGTACTTTCGAGCACGACCAGGGAGTTCACGGTGCCGGGCTGCAGTTCGACGTCGCGGGCCACGCGGCCGCCGTCGGCCGCCACGACTTCGACGGACTGTGGGCCGGCGGCGACCGCGGCGTAGTCGGTCGTCGTCCCGAATGCGGTGTTCTCGGCGAGCACCGCTCCATTGCCCGTTGAGACATCGACCTCGCCGGCCGCGCTGGACGCTTGGATGAGCCGCACCTTGGCCTGCCCCGCCGGTGGGGGCGCGAGGTCGTCGGTCACCAGCACTTGTTTGACGTCGGTCCGGGGGCCCATCGCAGCGAACGTGTAGGCGCTGCCCTCCTCGAGGTCCGCCGACGCCGTCACCCACGGGTCCGCGTCCGCGGGCCCGTCGGCGCGGCGCAGCAGGAACGAATAGTTGCCGGCTTCGAGGGCCGTGTAGCCCGAGACCTCGCCGAAGCCGAGCCCGTCGAGCACGAGCTCCTCTTCGCCGTCGAATCCGACCAGGTACACGTCCATCACGGGTGCGTCGGGCGAGAGGTGGGCCAATCGGATCCGCGAGTTCGTCTGGGCGGCACCGGCGGGCACCTGTCCCACCACGGCATAGAGTGTGGTGGCGGCCAGACCGGCGGCGACAAGTCGCCGCCGGCGCCGCCGCTCCGCACTGGCGGCGCCGTGTGCGTCCGATGTCGGTGCGTCGATCTGGTCGGTTCCCATCTCGTTCCTCTCGGTGGTTGGGCCAATTCCCAGGCCTGAATCGGTTGTCGGCGGGCGGTCGGGGGGTGGACGGTGCCCGTGGGCGTAACGGCTCCTGGCGGGGCCGGTCATTGCAGCGCGGCCAGTGGATAGGTGACGGTGATCCGCGCGTCGGGCCCGACCTCGATCTCCGCGGGTCGATGCGGGGGAACTTGGTCGGCCAGGATTCTGCGAATGGCCAGGGCGTCGTCGGGGCTCTGGGCGCGCAGCGCCACTGCACGGTACGGCGCGCCGGTTCCCGCCTCGGCCGGGTCGTAGGCGAAGTCCTCCACCGCCACCGGCCGATCGGCGGCCAACGCGACGAGCGTCGTCATGATCCGTTGGTCGACCTCGCCCTCGACCAGCTCCCGGCGAGCCGCAGGCGCCAGGTCCACGGACGCGTTCCGGGCGAGCTCGGTACCGGCCCTCGCAGCCGCCGCGGGGTCGTGGCCACTCGCGGCGGACTCCGTAGCTGTTCGATCAGGGCCCTCGGGCAGGACTTTGCGCACCTCGACCCTGTCATCGCCCGCACCGAAGACTGCAAGCACGACCGAGCTGCGCAGCGCAGCTCGGACCTCCGGGTAACGGTCCGGGAACCCCCGCAGGGACTCGATCGAGACCACGAGGTCGTAGTCTCGCCACCCGCCCCGGGGCTGGATGCCGACGTCGGCGTCGGCGTCGAACGCCGCGTACTGCACGAGCCGGCGGGTGGACATCCCAGCCTCGACGAGGTCCACCCACATGGCGCCGTCCACGATGAGCCGCCGACCGGTCGGCACGTTCTGGACGATCCACCGGTCGGCGTGGCGCAGGGCAGCCTCGCGGTCGTGGCCGAGCAGCGACCGGTAGCCCGCGATCCAGTCCGGGGCAGCGAGGGCCGCGATGACCAGCGCGAGCGCGACGAGCGAGGCCGCGGCCGACCGCACCCGACGACGGTCCTGCCCTCGTCCGAGCACCTCGCCGCTCCAGCTCCATACCCGCTCAGAGACCCCGGCGATCAGCACGGCGCCGAACGGCAGGAGGCCGACGACCAGCGAGACGGTTGAGTAGCGGGGGAGCACCGCCACGACCGCCGGGACGAGGAAGCCAATGGCGAGCGGTCGCAGCCGGGGCAGGGCCACGAGTGCCACCGACGCCGCGACGAGCGCCAGGATCAGGCCGACCATGTCGAGGGCGAGCCAGGACGAGACCGTGTCGTGCCCGAAGGAGTCGGCATCGAAGATGCTGCCGCTCCCGGCGCTCTCGAACAGTTGGAACCACGCTCCATGGATGAGGCTGGGGTGCCCGCGCCCCGGTAGCAGCTCACCCCGAAGGGCAGCGCCGAGGATGTACATCCCCCACACGAGCGTGAACAGCGATCCTCCGACCGCCAGCGCGTAACGCCGCGTCGCGGGATGGCTCGACCGCCAGACCTGCAACGCCAGGGCCGGCAGGACCAACAACGCCGCGTAGTTGGTGACCGTGGCGACCCCCAAGCACGCGCCGCTGGCGGCGAAGCCGCCCAACCGCCGCCGAGGGCTGCACGCCAGCACAAAGGCGCCGAGTATCCACGGGGTTGCCAGGTTGGCGAGGAAGATCGGTCGCTGGAACTGAACGGCCAGCGGCGACAACCCGAAGACCACGAGCGCGAGCGCCGCCGCCCAGCGGGCGAGGCCGAGCCGTCGCGCCAGCACCCAGAGCAGGACGGCACTGATCAGATAGGCGACGAGCATGGCCTCGCGGCCCGCGGCGACCGCTGAGGGCGCCCGTTCGAACGCCGAGGTCGCCCACGTCCAAGCGCTGAGCTGCAGCCACCCCAATGGCGGGTGCTCGTACCAATAGGCGGGTGGCGCGAAGGAGCCGAGGTGCTCCAAGGTCCACGCCCGGCCGACCGTGCTTCCTTCCTCGCCGAGCCGCTGTGGCGCCGAAGCCATGTTGAGCGCGTGGAGCACGGTGCTGGCGCACACAATGACCACGGCGATGACGGCGCTCCGGAGCCCCTCGAGGGGGACAGACTCGAGGCGGGAGCGCCAGCCGGGCCCAGCGCGTGGGAACGGCGAGACGGTCGCGGACGTCAACGGTCAACCGCCCCGGTCTTGGTCACGAGGTGATCGAACTGTTCGCGCCGGCCGGTGGACCGGGCAACGAGGCGGGGTCGGTCCACCGCGTCAGTGCCGGCAGCATCGTCGTTCATGTGCGAAGCCGTGTCCGGGCTGCGATCTCCACGTAGCTCCCGGACCAGGGCGCGCAGCGCAGCGGCTCCGAGGAGGAGCTGGTAGGGGACAGCTCCGAGCAGGAGACGCACCCAGTCGCGGGTCCGCGTCCTCACGCCCGAGGTGCGACCGAGCTCGCCGAGCCCAACCATCTCCACGACGAGGGTCGTCAGAGCCGGGATCAAGGGCAGGAAGGCGACCAGCACGATCGGCGGCGGGGCGTCGGCCACCACTGCCACGGCCGCCAAGGCTGGGACAGCCGCCCCCGCGACGGCTTCGAGGAACGGCATCGCCAGGGTGACCCTGGCGAGCGCACACTGCCGGCGGGTGGGAAGGCTCCGCCACGCGCCCCGGCGCAGAACCTGGAGGAAGCCCTGGATCCACCGCGTCTGTTCGTCCGACAGGGCCCGGATGCTCGGGGGCATGGCCGTCCCGGTCACGAGCTGCGGGTCCCACGTGACGGCCACCGGGACACCGGCGACCGAGAGCCGCACTCCCAACTCACAGCCCTCGGCGACGGCATCCCCGGCCCAGCCGTCGGCGCCGCGGAGAACGTTGACCCGGCCGAACAGGCTGGTCGTCGCAAGCGGGACGAACCGTTGCTGCGCGTAGTAGCGCAGGCGGCTGCGGAACCAGAAGTAGCTCTCCAGCATGCGACGGACCGAGAACCAGCTCGGGTTCTCCGCCATGAGCAGCACGCCACTCTGGACCACGTCGGCACCGGTCGTCGCGAGGGCTGCCTCGACGTGGCGGAGGAGCCCCGGACGGTCCTCGTCGCTGGCATGGAAGACACCGAGAACGTCACCTCGACAGGCGGCCAGCCCCGTATTCAGCGCCCGCGTTTCGTGCCCGCGGACGTCGCGGTCGACGACGAGGCGGATGCGGTCGGGATGGCGGTAGGCGGCTGCGGTCGCCACCTCACGAGCACCGAGCTCCTCCTGGCCGACCACCGCCAGAATCTCGACGTCGGGATGGTCGAACGCCGCGAGTCGTTCGAGCGTGCGCCCGAACCCCTCATCGTTCCGGCCGCCCACGACAACAAGAGAGAACGAGGTTGTGAGGCGCTCATGCTCGAGGTCCGTCTCTCCCAGCGACGCCGGCGACCACCAGGCGTGCAGCATTCGCCGCAACCTGATGGTCGAGATGGCGGTGAGCATGAGTGAGATCAGCACCAGCAACCCCGCGCCGATGGCGCGCACGAGATCCAACCTCGCGGCGTCCAGCGCACCCGCACCGTCGTCGGCGTCGTCTTCCGATTCGACGGCCCCGGGGTCCTCCTCGGTCGGCTCGACCTGCTCCTCCTCGTCCAAGAGGACCACCTGGCTGTCATCCGCCGGCTGCAGGACCGGTTCGTCGTCGGGAGGGAGCGACGTTCCCTCGGCGGGCGTCGACGGCGGCGGCTGACCGCCGGGCCCGCTCGGCCCGCTGCCGGGGCCCGTGGGCACCACGACGAGGAGCGCGCCAGCCAGCCCCACGGCGAGAACGGTGCATCGCGTCGCGGACGTCACGTCGTTGTGCCCCGACAACGCGTCCTCCTTCCGCCAAGACCGATCGGCCGCAATCTCGGATCCGCCCCCAACGGGCGTGATCGGATCCCCCTAGCAGAGCCTGGTCGTCCGAACCCCCCGGACGATGCCGACGCCGACGACATGCTGGGTCGGGCGTCTGAGCAGGTCAACGTTCCAACGCTGACGTCACCCATTCGCAATGTTAGGCGCCGGTATCCCCACCCAACAGGGGTCTTCGACCACATAACGTGGTCAAGTCTGCGGTTGGGCGGGGGAGCAGTGACACAGCGCAGCCTTGGCGCCGCGCTCGATCATCTCCGACGTGCTGCACAGGCGGACTTGGTGCCCATCGATCTCTCCGACGTCCGACCCTCTGACCTGGCTGGTCTCTTCGAACGGCGAACGGAAGGGTTGGCTGATGGTGGGGCGCGGGTAGGCGCCACTCGTCAGCGCTCAGGGGCAGGCACGAGAAGGGAAATCGTCCCGTGCTGTGGCAGACAGGCAGGACTTTCGAGAACACCCGCCGAGCCCCGGCCGAAGCCCGCCGCTTCGTCGAGAAATGCCTCGACACCCGGGGCCTCGCCGGGCTGAATGAACGAATCCTCGTCGGTGTCAGCGAGCTCATCACAAACGCCGTCACCCACGGCCACGGGCGGATCGGCCTGACACTGACGGGATCTGCGGACCGCATACACATCGCGGTGGAGGACGAGGGACACAGCTCACCGGTCATGCGCAAACCCGATCCGGCGCAGCAGATCACTGGCGGCTGGGGACTGCACTTGGTCGACACCCTCGCCGACAACTGGGGCGTCGACACCCAGGGCCATCGGACAGTCGTCTGGTTCGAACACTGGCTCTCATGACCCCAGACAGGCCCCTCGGGAGGCTCTAGCGCGGGAGCCGGACGACCGACAGGAAGAAGGCGTCGATCTTCTGGACCACCTCGACGAACGTGTCGAAGCCGACGGGCTTGGTCACGTAGGCGTTGGCGTGCAGGTCGTAGCTGCGTAGCACGTCTTCGTCGGCCTTGGAGGCGGTGAGCACGACAACGGGGATCCGGCGAAGCTCCGGGTCGCGCTTGATGTCGGCCAGCACCAGGCGGCCATCCCGTCCCGGCAGGTTGAGGTCCAAGAGGATGAGGTCGGGCCGAGGTGCCCCCGCATGCTCGCCCTCCCCCCGGAGGTACGCGATCACGTCTGACCCGTCGCGGAGGACGGTGACGCGATTGAGCACCTTGCCCGCTGCCAGGCCCTCGCTGGCGAGGCGCACGTCGCCCTCGTCGTCCTCGACGAGCAGAACTTCTATGGGTCGGACGGTTTCCTCGGACATCAGCGGACCTCTTCGTCTTGGTCCAAGCGATCGGCCCGGAGGCGACGTCAGCAGAATGGCATCGACACCGGCGAGGCAAGTCGCGTCGTGTCCCGCCCGGGAGGGATCGTTCCACTGATGTCATCTCCGCGGAGACTCCGCAGGTTGCGGCTGAGGGGAGCGCACTCTGAGTCGGACGACCACCACGCAACGATGTGGGTTGGCCCTGATCAGTGGCGGGAAAGCCACAGGCGCAGCTGACTTGGAGGTATCTATTGGCCAAGCACCGAGTTAGATGGCTGGCAAGACGTGCGGCGGTCGGAGTCAAGGATCTCCCCACCAACGCGATGTGGATCTCCGGTCGCGTCCGCCGGTCGCCGGCGAAAGGCCTGACCGGTGCCACGGCGGCGGCGAATGCCGCTGGCAGTTCTGTGGCGAGTGCGCTGAGTCAGGCGGGGCGCTCGATCGCGGAGCACATGCCGTTCACCGGTGGCGAGACGTCGGTCGAGGCGTTGATCAACGAGGCTCGGACCGCGGCCGAGGAGGCCCGTGAGGCCGAGGCTCGGGCGGTGGCGCTCGCCCAGGAGTCCCGGCATGCGGCCGTGGAGGCCAAGCGGTCCATCGAGGCTGCCCAAGAGCGTGCCCGCCAGGCTGAGGCTGATGCCAAGGCGCAGGCCGCAGAGCGGGTTGACAAGGTGAGGACCGAGACGAGCGCCCATGTCGCGGTGGTCAAGGGCGAGGCGGAGGAGCGGGTACAGGAGGCGCGACGCCAGGCCGAGGAGCGGCTGGGGGACGAGCGCCGCGAGGCGAAGCAGCAGGCGGACGAGGCGGCGGCCGCGGCCAGGGCGGCGGCCGAGGACGAGGTCCGCAGGTGGCGCCAGGAGGCCGAGGAGGTGAGCGATCGCGCCCAGGAGGCGGTGGCCGAGGCCAGTCAGGCGGCCGCCCGGGCACGGGAGCTGGCCAATCAGGCGGCGCGGGTGGCGCTGGAAGCGGCTGAGAGCGCCGGTCGTGAGGCCGAGCGGCTGGCATCGGAGGCGGGCGAGCTCCGCTCACGGGCGGCCGCGTACGAACCGGTGGCTCGTGGCAATGGTCGGGGCGCAGCCGGGGCGTCGAGCCCCAAGCCCTCGGCGGGGCGGTCGACGTCGAGCCCTAAGGCCTCGTCGGGGCGGTCGACCTCCCGTCCGGCGGGCCGGTCGTCAAGCCGGTCGAAGGCCGCACCCAGCAAGAAGGCGCCGGCCCGGCGCCGTTGAGCGTTTCAGTTCGGAGGAAGTAGATGCTGTTTCGTCGCAGGACACGTAGGGAGCGGATGGCCGCCTCAGCGCGACGGCTTTTGCCGTCACGTCGGGCCGTGGCCAAGACCGCGGGTGTCGCGGGCTTCGTGGCCGGTCTGACGGCCGTCAGCTCGGGCCTCTCGTCGCTACGGCAGAAGCAGGCGTGAGGCGCAGTCGACGCCAACCGCCGACCATTCCACGCGAAGGCGATCTGATCATCGACGCTCGGTTGCGCGCCCGGCTCCTCGGCCTGCACTTGCTTGACATCGACGCCCAGATCGTCGTGGCGCCGGCCCGACCGCCTTTGACGGTGACCGCGGTCGGCGCACGGGACCGGGCGGTGCCGGGCCGCGACGGCGACCAAGCGATGCAACGACGCATCGACATGACGTCGGACGCACCGGCACCGCCCGAGCTGGCCGATGCCATGCGCCTCATCGCGGAGGGGTCGAACCTCCTCGACGAAGCCACCGGCGACCGCTGAGCGTCCCCGACGGCTCTGCCCTCGTAGCCGGATGCGTGGGCGCGTGTGTCTCGTCTCGGTGGTCGGCCAGACCGCACGACCGAGACGTCGGTGCGGGGGCCCGCGGTCGAACGCGGGGTCGACCCCCGGACGCACCTAAGCTCGGGGGCCAGGCGGCGATCTGACGGAGTGCTGGGTGGTGACGGACGCGGACGACAGTGCATGGTGGTTGGCGGGCGACGGGCAGTGGCACGAGGGGACACCCCCGGCCGGGTGGGTCCAGGCGGGCGACCGGCGGTGGTACCCGGACGACCCGCCGGAGACCGCCAAGGGTTATGCCAGCAAGTTCGAGTCGGCCGGTGGGCGGACCGCGACAGTGCTCGCCCTGGTCGGTCGGCAGGAGGCGACGCCCCCCGCGGACCCCGACGGTGACGGCGCCGCCGACCCGGACCTGGCCTGGTTGTCGGTGGGCCCTGCCGGCCACGCCGACGCCGACGCCGACGCCGACATGTACGACCCATCCGGCGACGTGGACGTCGACCTCGACGACGAGCGTCGCCCCCGGCCTGCGTGGGTGCTTGTCTCGGTCCTGGCCGGACTTCTGCTCGCGGTCGTCGGGGTGGTCGCCCTGATGGCGGGGACGGACGAGGGGACCGACGGGGAGACCGGGCCCACGGTCGACTCGGCGCCGCCCAGCACCGCCGGGCCCAGATCCACCACGACGCTCACGACTGCCATGCCCGCGACCACGGTCGACGCCGGCCCGCTGAGCCCGGCCGTCACCATGGCGCCGCCCGTCACCGAGCCGTCGACCACGGTCCCCCCCGACACCACGACCACGGTCCCGCCCGACACCGCGCCCGGGCCACCGGCCACTGTGCCGGGCCCCGGCGGTCCACCCGGCCAGGCCACGATCCGCGAGGGCGGCCGTTGCTTCGACGTCGGCGAGACCGCGGTCACGACCAACGGCACGCCCGTCACCTGCGTCACGACGGCCTGCGACGGCGACCGCTACGACGACCCCCGCTGGCGCGTCACGACCTGCTGATCCGGCGGGCGCTACCCTCCGGCGGACCGATGCGCCGGGGTCACGTGACAGACGAGGGGGACGACTTCATGGGGAATCGCGTGTCACGGATGATCGGCGGTGCTGCCATCGCCGGTCTCGCCGCCTCGGCGTTGCTGGCGGTCCCAGCAGGTGCCGACCCGGACAACGACACACCGCGGAAGTTGACGCGGGCGGTGACGGTCGACGGGGTGCTCGAGCACCTGGCGGCGCTCCAGGCCATCAGCGACGCCAACGGCGGCAACCGCGCCGCCGGCCTGCCCGGCTACGAGGCCTCGCGTGACTACGTCGTCGATCGCATGGAGGCCGCCGGCTATCGCACGACGGTCCAGGAGTTCGAGTTCCCGTTCTTCGACGAGGACTCCGAGCTCGAGCGGATCAGCCCCGAGCCCCGGGTGTATGACGAGGGCTCCGAGTTCATCCGCAACCAGTTCGACTCCGGCACCCCCGAGGGCGAGGCGACCGGCCCGCTCGTCAACGTCGACCTCGTGATCCCGCCCGGACCGGTCAACTCCAGCAGCAGCGGCTGCGACGAGGCCGACTGGGCCGGCTTCCCCGCCGGCGGCATCGCCCTGATGCAGCGGGGCACCTGCGGCTTCGCGGTCAAGGCGCTCAACGCCCAGGCCCACGGCGCGGCCGGCGCCATCATCATGAACGAGGGCCAGCCCGGCCGCACCGGTCTCATCGGCATGATCGGCGACGCCACCGGCCTCACCATCCCGGTCGTCAACGCCACGTTCGAGGCCGGCGCCAGCCTGGCCGCGGTGGCCGGCTCCACCGTGCGGGTCCTGGTCGAGTTCACCGCCGACACCCGCCTGGCCTGGAATGTCCTTGCCGAGACGCAGCGCGGCAACGACTCCGAGGTCGTCATGGCCGGCGCCCACCTCGACAGCGTCCAGGACGGCGCGGGCATCAACGACAATGGCACCGGCAGCGCCGCGCTCCTCGAGGTCGCCGAGCAGATGGCCAGGGTCAGGCCGAAGAACACGGTGCGCTTCGCCTGGTGGGGCGCCGAGGAGGAGGGTCTGCTCGGCTCCGAGCACTACGTGGCCAACCTCACCGAGCAGGAGATCGCGGACATCGCGCTCTACCTGAACTTCGACATGATCGGCTCGCCCAACTACACGTTCGGCATCTACGACGGCGACAACTCCGGCGGCACGGCGCCGCCCGACTTCATCCCGCCGGGCTCCGCCGAGATCGAGGACGTGTTCGAGGCGTTCTACGCCAGCCGCCGCCTGCCGTTCACGGACACCGAGTTCTCCGGCCGGTCCGACTACGGGCCGTTCATCGCCGTCGACATCCCCGCCGGCGGCCTGTTCACCGGGGCCGAGGTTCCCAAGACCGCAGAGGAGGCCGCCATCTTCGGCGGCGTCGCCGGTGCGCAGCTCGACCCCTGCTACCACTCGTTCTGCGACAACCTCCGGGGCGACGGGCAGAACGCTGCGCTCTACGACCAACTGCGTGAGGACTACGACCTGGTCGGCAACGTCAACCGAGGCGCTCTCGACGTGAACAGCGATGCGGTGGCGGATGCCGTCATCCGCTTCGCGTTCAACACGTCGACCGTCCGGGATGCCCGCCAGGCCGGTGCCGGGCCGGCCGCCGCGGCGGCCCGCGCCGCGGCCACCGGTCACGCCGGCGCGGAGGCGGCCGCCGCCTAGCGCATCCTCGATGACCATCCGTTCTGCCGGGGCCCGCTGGGCCCCGGCACGACGGGACCGGCGCACTGCGCACCATGCTTGCGAGCTGCCGACCAGGGGTAGACCACCACCTGGACCAACAGGAGGTGGCGCGATGCCGAGAGGTAAGAGCCCGGGACCGAGCGTCAAGCGGCCCCGGCAGTACGAGGCCATGCGCGACCAGGGGATGAGCAAGGGCAAGGCGGCCCGCATCTCCAACGCCGGCCGGAGCGCGGCCCGCAAGGGCGGTCGCTCGTCGTCCTACGACGACATGACCAAGGACGAGCTCCTGGACCGGGCCCGCAAGCGCAACATCCGGGGCCGGTCCTCGATGTCCAAGGGCCAGCTCATCAGCGCGCTGCGCAAGTAGCCGCCGCATCCCCGGCCGGCGACCGTAGCGTGTCCGGCATGGACGGCACGGACGGCCCGGCCGGCGACGAGGCGCGGTTACGCGACTGGCTGATTACCCGCGGCGTCGCCTCCGAGCCCGCCGATGACGCCATCGCGAACGACACCGCGGACGCGCTGGTGAGCGACGTCGTGCTGGCTGAGGGTGGCACCCTGTCGGCCCGGGACGTCGGCCATCGCGCCGGGCTCCCGGTCGAGTCCGTGGTCACGCTCTACCACGACCTCGGGATCGCGGTGCAGGACCTGGATGCGCCGCTGTTCAGCGAGGCGGACGCCATGCTGGTCACCGAGCTCCGGCGCGCGCACGACGCCGGCATCATCGAGGGGAAGTCCCTGCTCCGGGTGATCGCCGGAGCGATGGAGCGCATCGCCGAGGCCGCGGTCGCCGTCTACGTGCAGGGGCAGGAGGACAGCCTGCGCCGCCGGCGGGCGTCCCTCGTGGAGCGCGCCGACACCAACCGCATGGCCACCAGCCTGGCGCTGCAGCTGGGCGCCGGCCTCTCGCCCGTCTTCCGGCACCACATGCGCCAGGCGATCGCCCGCCAGCGCGTCATCCAGGTCGGCGTGAGCCGCCGGGAGATGGCCCGGCTGGCTGTCGGCTTCGTCGACCTCGTCGGGTCGACCGCGCTCCAGGCCGACCTCGATCCGGTGGCGCTGGGCGAGCAGGTGAGCAGGTTCGAGGCCCGGGCCTTCGACGTCACCGCCTCCGGCGGCGGCCGGCTGGTCAAGTTCATCGGCGACGAGATCATGGTGGCCGCCCCCGACCCGGTCGCGGCGTGCCGGATCGTCGTCGATCTGATCGACGCCTTCACCGACGACGGTACCCAGCCGCGGGCGGGGCTGGTGTTCGGCGAGGTCCTGTTCCGCCACGGCGACTACTACGGCCCGGTGGTCAACCTGGCCGCCCGGCTGGTCGACGCCGCCATCCCCGGCGAGGCTCTGGTCGACGCCAGCGTGGTCGACTCTGTCAAGGAGGACGACTTGGCCTTCGAGCCTGCCGGGCGTCGCATGGTCAAGGGCTTCGCCGCCCCGGTGGCGGTCTGGACCTTGACCGCCGACGAGGACTGACCAGCCGCTCGTTCCGCCGTGCCCACCGGTCGCTACGCGCCCAGCCCCACGGGACCGCTACACGTCGGGAGCCTCCGCACCGCGGTGCTGGCCTGGCTGTTCGCCCGGTCGGCCGGGTCGCCGTTCTTGCTGCGGATCGAGGACCTCGACCGGGTGGCGTCCCGCCCCGAGCACGTCCGCTCCCACCTCGACGAC
>Ga0075418_10002654_pt1 | contig 20559 bp, 34 predicted proteins | sample SoiMetdeltSBSDD2_FD_81776 | JGI IMG/M metagenome (GOLD analysis project Ga0075418, IMG submission 81776) | Bulk soil microbial communities from a Populus tree surrounding site in Tennessee, USA - Soil MetaG P. deltoides SBSDD2 | ecosystem: Environmental > Terrestrial > Soil > Tree plantation...
ACGCCCCCGCAGGCGTCGGCTGCGCCGGTTCGGGCTCCTCATCGGGGTCTGGCTCCGGGGGCGGCGGCACCGGCGGTTCGCCCGCACGTAGCGTACCCGCGTGGAGGGCCTCCTGGTAGCGGGGACACTGCGCCATGTGGGCGTCAATGCGCGGTTGAAGCAGCGTATCGTAGCCACAGGCGGGACAACGAAATTGGATGAGACCGGACCAGGATTCCGCCAGGTAGGGGGCGTCTGCCATGAGAAAGCCTCCAGAAAGACAACAACCGCCGACCACAGCGAGGGGCATGGACCTCACTGCGATACGGCGGTATGTGTTACCCGGAGACTATCGGGCGACCAGTGACTACCGAAGATGATGCACAGAGGCTAACAGAATGCGAGGAGAGTTTCAATCCCTTCCAGGGCTGCTACGGTTTTGAGACCTCTTACACACCAGAACGTCGTTCGCTGGTGATCAGCTTTCAATCCCTTCCAGGGCTGTTACGGCTTTGAAGCGGCAGGGGCGTCTGCCATGGCGCGACCTCCAGAATTTCAATCCCTTCCAGGGCTGTTACGGCTTTGAGACGACGAGACCTCGGAACCGTGATGGTTTCAATCCCTTCCAGGTCGCCCAGCACTCTACCAGAGATTCCGCATGGCTACTAGCGAAAATATGCGTTTCTCCCCTCACGCCACAAACGCCATGTTCTGTATACCAAACTGCACCTGATAGGCGTCATGGCGCGTACCGCTATCCCAGGTCCAGCGAAATTGTGCCACCCGGTACTCTAGCGCGAGCTCCGGCTCCACCATCGGCGTATCCGCCGGCTGAATCTGCCATTCAATGGTGGTTACGGCAGGGGACCCAGCCGTCGTCACACTGACATCATTGGCATTTAACACATTCTGCGCGTTGCGGCTATTCACAATCGTACCACTAATCACATCATAGTAGGTGAGCGTGAGCGTCGTCAGCATCGACACGGGCACACCTGTGCCGTCACAATCGACCAGCGTAAATGTGAGCAGCCCAGTCGTGGCTTCGAGCAGGGTCGTGGATAACAAGGGAATCGTGGGCATCTATCACCTCACTTCCGCATGGCAAGTGGCAACACGCCGCAGAGCGTTCCGGCCTGCCCACCGCCACGCCGCAAGGTACTCCGCGTGCCAACACTCGTCCGGGTGAGCATCCCAGCGGTACCGTCGAGCGTCAGCGGGGGGCCGGCAGGAGCAACGGCGCTGCGGCCGGCCAGACGTGGGAGTCCGAGCCACCCCAGTAAGCGCAGGTTGCCCGCCACGATTAGCCGCCAAAGCCGGTAATGTCTTGCGCCGTATCATCCAGCGCCAGCGCCACCTGGCCCAGCTCGGTCACCCCGTTGCTCCGAAAGATCGTCTGTTGCCCCGGATGCGTCGTCGTATCCGAGTGTTCCGCGCGCATGAGCAGGCCATAGAGACTGGCGGTCGCCAGCGCATCCCCGTTCGCGCTGCCCTCAATATTCGCCGCGACCCGGCGCAGGACAATGTCCGCGACTTTCTGGCCGACGGCCGTCGCCAGGTCGGCCGCCGCAAGCAGCGCCGCGTTGATCGTATTGGCATTGGTAAAGGTCAGCTGATCTGTTTTTGCTTTGATTGCCGCGACTTCGGTATCAATATAGGCGGCCACGTCTTCGAGGGTCACCGCGCTCGTATCAAAGCTCTCGTGCAGCGGTCCCCATTCGTTGCCCGCCTGGTCAATCCCCACGACGCTCACACGATCGGCGGTCATTTCAGCGGCGGTCAAAGCAATCTGGACAAGCACGCTCCCTGCAGGCGCGACGACAGGCAGCGTCGTCACATTGACCAGCGCGCCGCCGTCCGTCGACACGCGAAAATCCCCCACCGCGATGGTTGGATTCACCTGGAACGCACCGGGGACCGCCGTGGAATAGAGCGCCCGCGTAAACGTATAGGCGACACCTTTTTTAGGCAGCGGCATAGCCTGCTAGTCCTTCTTCTGGGGAGGAGCGCCCCCGTCGGCGGGCGCCTTCGACGCCTGGACGGCCTTCAACTCGTCCAGTTGCTGCTCGGCTTTCTCCGCCCGGCGGAGGAGGGCAGCGGCCAGCTGCTCCGACTGATCACAGCGGCAGACCAGGTCCTGCTTCACACGCAAGAGACTGGTACACGTGGCGAGTTGCTCGGGCAGCGATTGCGGCGGCGGCTGTTGGGCCGCGCCACGCTCAAAGGCGCCCAGGAGCACGGCCACGACGAGCAGCACGCCTACGGACATGGGTTCTTGCTTCCTAAGGCCGTCACGCATAGGACCTCAGACCCTCCCAAAACAAATGTAGGCCAGCACATCCCCCGCCACCAGCGTTCCTGAGAGCGTGACGGTTGTCGTCGTACTCACCGCCCGTGCTAAGCTCGCGGTGGTTTCGTTCGTCACCATGCAGGCCGGGGCATTGGTCCACGCCGACGCAAACGTGATGGTGCACGAGGTCGGTGAACCAGTTCCGGTAGTTACTTTGCCTGCTACATCTGTGCCTACGATTGCTGGGCTAGAACCACAACTCCCAGCAACAGCAGGTGTGGTGCCACGACTCTCGACATGCCTTTGAACCTGGAGCCCCCCTGTTGCGGTTACGTTCGTGAGGATAGTGTCGTTATTATCCCGCCATTCCTGGAGATTGGTGGTACTTTGACCTGCCCCTGCCTGGATAACAGCTTTAGTAACCCCGGTGGTGGCTACGTTGTTGTAGACCCGCAAAGTTTCTGACGCATTGCTGTTATAATTGGCAGGGCCTAGCATGACATTACCAGCCAGCCTAATACCACCTGAAGAAAAATAGCCATTATTATTACCAGAAACTTGAATCGAAGCGGTTCCAGTCCCTTTGGTGCGTAAGGTCATGCCAATGTTGGCATCACCACCATCGACCTTTATTTCTGGTGGATCACCACCAGCCAATCCTGCCGAAAAGTCATAATAATTGACCGCGCTGGCAGCGCCTCCTATGCTGAGAGTGAGAGTGCCGCTAGGTCCATAGATACCATTGGTGAGAAATTTGGCATTGCCTGGCACTACGATAGTATGTAAGGCGTTCGCTCCAAGGATAATATTGCCCCCAGCTGGTGCAATACTGATATCGCTAGCATTCTCCTTGCGGATCAGTGACGACCCAGCGTGGACAAGAATATCGCTGCCTGCATTCTGTTTATTCCACGTACAGGTATCACATAAGCTCATGCCCGTTTGGGATATTCCTGCCCAAAAAGTCCCGAGGTCTTCACTGTTCCACGTCATACCAAGCCCATTGGTGAGACCCCACATCCATGGAGTCGTTTGGGCCCCAGTACTTTTCAGTGTTTGGAGGAAAAAGACACGACGGTTGGCCCCATTGATGCCCGTGGAGCTGATATAGTGTTCCATCGTGGGACCAAACGACGGGTCAGTCCAATGCGTTTCAAGGTGATAGGTAAACGCGGCGTCCCCAGCGTTAAGTCTGCCACCAGAGGCGTTACGATTCGACCCCCACACAAAGGTATCATCGGTCCGTGTTGGCTCCCCTGGATTCGTGTTGGGTGTATAACTGAACACAAAAGGTGAGTTTGCACTATCAGGAGAACCAAAGCGGAGTTGCAGACCACTGGCCCATGCCAGATTGAGTATCGTACCATCCCACGTCAGTGGTGCGACGCCACCGAAGGACCCAGCGTTGTTATATTGGAGTTGTGTGGAGGAGCCTCCAGGGGTGCCGCCTCCACCACCGCCACCACTATTTAAACATGCTCCACTGGCGGAGGAGCGATACAAACGTCCAGCGGTGTCAGCACACACGGCTGTTTTCCCTGTGGCGGCCCCTGTCGTGGCGAGATCCGTAATGGTGACGGCTCCAGCGGCGGTAATGATGACACGGTCATTGGTGCCGAGATTCTCATGATTGGCAATTTTGAAAGAGCCATTATCGCTACGGTCGGAGCCGATGCCCCATTCTTGGCTTGTTGAAAAGCGCATGGATGCATCAGCCCCATTTGAGAGTACTTGGACCTTTGAATTACCTGTACCTATGTTCCAAAACGTCGCAAACGCATCAACGCTTGCAGCACTTTGAGCGGTGATCCAGTTGACATTGCCTGTCACGGCGGTGGGGGTCAATGTCCAGGTCCCTGTTGCGCTCACATTGGTTAGCACCGTGTCAGCATTATTCCGCCACTCTTGGAGGTTGGCGGTCCCTTGTCCTTCCCCAGCTTGAATGACAGCCTTGGTGACCCCTGTAGTGGCTGTTTTGTTGTAGACCCGTAAGGTTTCTGACGCATTAACGCTATAGTTGGCTGGACCTATCATGACATTGGTAGCAAACCTGGCACCACCTGATGAAAAATAGGCATTGTTATTGCCGGAAATTTGAAACTCGATGGGTCCAGTCCCTTGAGGACGTATGGTCAGACCGACGGCTGCATCACTACCAAGGGTGCGTATTTCTGGGTAGTTACCAGTAGCTGCTGCCCCGAAAAAGTAGTAATTGACCGCGTTGGAAGCGCCTCCAAACTCAAGAATTTGTGGGCCGTTAGGTCCAAAGATAGCATTAGTGACAAACTTGGAGTTTCCACCGACCACAATAGTATGGTTCGAATTGGTTCCAAGAATGACATTCCCCCCTCCTGGCGCAACCGTGATGTCGGTCGCATTCTCTTTGCGGATAAGGGAAGTACCATCTTGGACCAAGATATCCGTACCAGCACCACTTTTGCTCACCGTACAGGTCGCGCAGATGTTCAAACCTGTTTCATTCAGCTGTGCCCAATACGTTTGGAGGTCTTCACTATTCCATTGCATGCCGAGGCCATTAGTGAGACCCCACATCCACGGGATCGTTTGTGCCCCGGTACTTTTCAGTGTTTGGAGGAAGAAGATACGACGCCCAACACCGTTGATACCGTTGGATACCAGGTAATGCTCCATGGTAGGGCCATACGATGGGTCGGTCCAGTGTGTCTCAAGGTGATAAGAAAAGGCTGACTCAGCGTTGTTAATTTTGGCGCCAGAGGGGTCACGATTATACCCCCACTGAAAGGTATCATCGGGTCTGCCTGGTTCTCCGGGATTGATGTTTTGGACATAGTTCATCACAAAAGGGGCATTCGCACTATTGGGCGCCGTAAAGCGTAGTTGGGTAGCCCCATTATAGGCAAGCTTCACATGGGTTCCGTCCCAGGTCAGGGGCGCTATCCCCCCAAAAGCTCCCGCATTATTAAACTGGAGTTGGGTGGAGGCGCCTCCAGGGGTGCCGCTCCCGCCCCCCGTCGCCTCCACCGTAGTCAGGGGCCGCACATACCACCCATCGGTCGCACTGAGCCAGAGCGCCTCAAAGCCCCGGTACTGGCCCGTTTTCGTCAGCGGCGCATTGACGCCGTTGAGCTTGTCGGTGCCCGTAGGGGCGAGCGTTAAGAGCCCCACTCCCGTATCCGCAATAATGAGGCGGTAGGAGCCCACCGTCGTCGTGGCCGCGGCGGGCAGCGTCAGCGTCACGCCACTCGACCCGACGGTCACCTGGACGACGTTATGCGCACCCAACGTCGTATTCACGGCGACGGCCGTCACCGCATCCTTGCGCGTCAGGATACTCGACGCACTCAGCGTTTGGGCCGTCGAGGGACTCAGGACCCCGCCCGGGGCGGCATAGTAGGGGATCGCACCCGCGGCACCCGGCAGCACCGGCGACACGGGCGGCTGTTGTTGGGCCAGGCTGGGAGCGACGCCCAGGCCGAGCAGGAGCAGGCAACCCAGCAGGACCCATTGGCAGGCAGAACGGGGCACGACAGGCCCTCCTAGCCGTAGCGTTACAGCGCCCTGGCGCATCGGACGTTAAACAGGAGCACCGGCCGCTGAAAGTCATCGGTGCGGAGCCAGTACGGGCTCTGCAGCGCCTGGAGCCACAGATAAAACGTGCCACTTAAGCTCGCATTCTGCACGCCGTCGAGCACGTTCCAGGCGGCCTGTGCTGCCGCCCGCGCGGCCGGATAGCCATACGGCGCCCCACGCGTGGCGACTTGCACCACGGGCTGCTCGTAGCGCGCCACCGGCACGTCATGGCTGCGCACGGGCGGCAACCCTGGCACTTCGATGAGCGCGAGGACGGGTGCCGTATTCTCGAGCGTATCGAGCGGAAAACTCCCCTTAAAGAGCGTATTCCCCACAGCGCCGACGCCGTGACTCTGGAGAAACGCCCCTAACTCGTCCAGCAGCGCCATGCTACTCGTCCTTCACACTGCGGTAGACATGCGTTTCCGTCACGGCCAGGTCGGGTTGAATGAGCCCGTCGCGCACGTAAAAGGTCAGCGTCACGTCGCCGTGCATGCCCTTGCGGAGCAGTTTGCGCCACTGTTCCTCCAGCAGTTGGAGAATGGTACGCCGCTGCTGGACATTAAAGGGCCGCTCATAGAGGACGGCCTGGCGAGCGTCGGCTAGCTCGGGCAGCGGATTGCCGTAGCCATCGTGGCGCATAAACTGGGGCATCGCTAGCCTCGCAGGGCTGGACCAATAATGGCGCTGAACCTGGCCGCCATCCCGCCCGTTGCGGCAAAAAACGGCGCTGAGAGATAATGTGCCTGACCGCCGTTGGGATGGTTAAGCGTGGTGTCTTCATGAATCCGGATGGCATACGGGGCTAACCCGTGGCCGCCCGATCGAATGACCATCTCCAGCACGGCCCCCTGCTCAACGGGGCCTTCCGTCATGCCCGTACTGACCAGCAAGCCCGTATCAATAGGCGTCAGGAAGCGGCTTTCCTCCAGAATGCGGTCCGCCTCGGTCATGAGGGCCTGCGCCGCCCCATCACGGGCCTGGGGCAGGAGCCGCTGCCAGGATTGGCGGAGGGCCTCGATGCCTTCAAGCTCAATGGTGATCATATCGTGAGCTCCCAATGATCGGGCGTGCCTTGCGGCGTCTTCCACAAATCGAGCCGCTCGATCGCCGGGCTCGACCCATCTTCGAGCGTCAGCTTATCGCGGATGCCCAGCGTCACCGTGCCATCAAAGAACAGGAGCGCTCGGCTCACGCGTTCTTGCCCCTGCGCGTTGGTAAAAACCTGCGTGCGGTACTCCACCCGGCAGGGCGCGGCGACAGGCGTACCATACGTCGGCGTGCCATAGCCGTCCTGGCCCGTATAGGGGGCAATCTGTACCGTATCCGTTAAGAAGGCCACAAGCGCCGCGTGCATACTCACCTCAGCTGCGTAGCATCGGAGAGCAGAAATAAAATAAACGTATTTCTGCTCTCCTTCGCCTACGTCCGCAGAATCGGTATGTTGATCATCCCCGCCATTACGCCATAGCCTTTCAGTAACGCCCGCACCTCGCTCGGTACGCTGGTGACGGGAGACGTTGCCGCTACGGCGTTAGTCGTATCCTGGTACGTGATGGTCGTCGCGCCGATCTTCGTCGACTTGATCCCCGCCTGCTGACTGCCGCCGTTCGGCTGGCTCAGCGTCGTATCGCCCAGGAGCGCCAGCGCATAGACCGCCGTCGCTTGTTCCACCGCAACAGGAATGAGGAGCGGATCGAGCGGACGCCCGTAGCGGTCCACTTGCCCCGTTTGCGGCCAGGCCAAGGCCTGCGTCGGCGTCGTCGGCGTGCCGTACCAGTGCACGAGGCTATCGAGCAGGCTGGTGGCCCACATCAGCGCCGGGGCCGCGTCGCCACTGACCAGCGCATCATCCCAGGCGTCGTGATACGGACGCTGCTGGAGGTACAGACTCGCGGCTGCGAGCGTGGTATAGCTGTTACTGGCACTCCCTCCCGGCGTCGCATCGAGCGCCATTGCCGGGCCTATTCACTGCGCCGCGAGGCGGGCGGATTCGCCGGGGCATGCGCCGCGCTACTCGCCGCTGGCTGACTGCGGGCGCCACTCCGCGCACTAGGCGAGGTAGCCGGTGTTGGCGCCATCACGACGACCTGCGCGCCTTCCGGCACCCCCGCCATGAGCTCCGCCTGCTCATTCGCCTTGGCCCGGGCTTCCTCGCGCTCCTCCTCGGTCTGGAGCTCGGGATGCGTGGCGCCCTGGCCCGTACGAAAGCGGCTCATCGCCGACGCCCGCGCCTCGGGCTCGACCTCCTTGCCGCCTGGCGGGGCAGGGGTGTAATCGCCCAGGCGGATGGCTTCATTAGCATCGACGGTGTGCATGTAGCAGGGGGCACCACCGTCTTTCTCGTACACGAGGACTGGATTTTGAGGCATTTTGTACTAATCCTCCATGAATAGATAGCGCAAAATCAATAGTTTGTGCTATAATTCTCTATTGCCAGGTGCGCCTGATCAGCGCCTCGTCTTGTATGCCTTGTTCATGCAAGAGCCTGGTACCATACCTTTTGACCGAACAAGGAGGTCATTCGATGGGTAAGCCACGCTCGCCACGCTATACGCTGATTTGCGCCTATCTTCCGTGTCGCCAACCCTTTACCGTCATTCAATCCCAACGAGATCGCGCCAAATATTGCTCGAAACTGTGTCATAACCGGGCGAATGCCGAAGCGAAACATCTCCACGCCCACGCGATACGTCCGGTGCGGGTATGTGCCTATGAACCGTGTGGCAAAACATTTACCGTCAAACCTTCTGACCTGATACCGGAAGGCGGGGGGACGTATTGCTCCAGAGCCTGTACGAGTAGAGCCGGTATTCCCCTCAGAACACGACCACTTGCCGAGCGATTCTGGGAAAAAGTGTTGATCGCTGGCCCGGATGAGTGCTGGCTGTGGCAAGCAGGCACCTTTGGCAATGGCTACGGTAAAATCTGGGTCCCAGAACGTGACATGACCGTAGGGGCACATGTCGTCCGTTGGTTCTTGGAACATGGCGTCTGGCCCCAGTCCGGTATCAATATTTGCCATAGCTGTGATACACCCCCCTGCGTCAATCTCCGCCACCTCTGGAATGGCACGCAACAAAAGAATCTCTTGGATGCCAATACCAAAGGTCGTATGCACCCATGGGGACATACGAACATACAGTCATGGGGCGATAATAGAACATAATAAATTAGACAAAAGTGTACACGTCACCCACGTCTACTGCCAGGCCCGCATTGTTGCTGGCCTTCGTGATGTACGACCCCACGACCGCGCCGGGCGTGGTGCCACCGATCACATAGTTGACACGGACAAACTTACTATCATTATCAAACCATTGGGCCTGCGCACCGTTAATCGCGACATGGAGCTTCCCAGCCGCAACGGCGGGCGGCCACGTGATACTCGCTATAGTTGTATACGTCCCACCAACGAGGTCACTCACCTGGAGGTTGAAGGTATAGGTCCCTGTAGCGACCACCGCCGACAAATAGATCACCCAGTCACAAGTCGGAAAGTCCCTTGGATAGAGCAACACGCCGGTGCCGCTCCCGTTGGCGGCCAGAGCGGCGCCAGGCGTCAGGAGAGAAAGCGCAGCATCATACACGGCTGTGGTCACTATATTTCTCCTTTAGTTTCAAAGGCATATGCTGTATACTCTGGAGGTTAGGTGGAGTGGCCAGCTCCCGATCAAAAGCCTTGTGTGCCTATCCACGCGAGGGCCTAACACCTCCCTCACGGGGCCACGAGGAGCGCTATCAGCTCTCGCATACGGCATCAGCAGAAGCCTCTTAGTAACTAAACAAACTATACTACTACGGCTGCATCTTTTATGCCTCGTAGTCTCGCAACTGCTCTTCCATGAAATAGTGCAATAGAGGCAAACCACTCTACCCTCGTCCTAAAGACCGGCTTTGCTTCTAATTCTCCGAGGTCTCTGACATCTAAAGGGCCGTTTTGGATGCCAATCAAGGCCCCATCGCCCATACTCGCGACGTAAATACTCGTACTCGCGGCGGCGCCCCCGCCAGGATTGGCTTCCGTGAAGGGCAGGATATCGTTGCCAATATTATCCTCGCGGGCGATGAGAATGGGGATGCCGTTGTACGCCATCACACGCTGCCCGAACTGATTGGGCTCCCACGTGATGAAGCCGCCCACCGCCGTATTCCTCGCCGCCTGGGCTAACCGAAGCGCCATAGCATTGTTCATAATCAAATGCGTAGGGTCATCGACCTTGCTAATGAGCGTGTCGAGTTTGAACAGCGATAGCGCATCACCGCCCGACGTGGCTCCGGCATCGAGGAGTTGACTAGACCCAGGTGGTATACGTCTTTGTAAACCATCAAATTCTCGAGGGTCTGCACTACTGTCCCCCTTGATAAAGGCCAGCGTCCAGCGATGCGCGAGGGCCTTGACCTTCAGCCCCTCTTGCACACTCCGTTGGTTGGCGCCCATCGTCGTCGTGATAAACCTATCGACATCGAGATCGCCGCCCGCAATAACAAGACTCTCAGTAATAGGATTTAATACTCCGACCGATTCGGTATAACCCTCGTTGACCCCTCTGAAGCCCACGCCAGGTAAAATGTCTTCGCGGTTATATTTCAAGGCATTGCCAGCGATGCCTTCAAACGGGAGCACGCGCAGGATGTCGCTATTACGAGCATACATCTCGATAATCGCGTTGCGTGCGACGTCACCGGAATTGAGCTTGGACGCTTCGACGATTGTCAGGGCCATAGGGATGTTTCCTCCGTACGGATGTCCCTACCCCTGCCGTAGCGCCCTGCCAGGAGGCTGGTCAAGGGAGGGTCTAGCGTTGTTGGGTCGCCTGCCACTCACGGAAGCGCGTCAGGCGTTCTGCCGGATTCGTGATACTGTTCCAATCAATGCCGCCCGCGCCATTAGCGCCATGACTCGCCGGGGCACCGCCCCCGGACGACGGCGGCCAGAGGTGCGAGGCCTGGCCGCTCGCTTTGAGCGTGCTGATCCACTCGCTCGGGTTGAGCGGATTGACCCCATCTTTGCTATAGACCGTGTCCTCACCCTTGCGGGCAATGACGTTGCCCTGCTCGTCCAGGTCGGTGAACACGGCCAAGCCGCGATGGACCGCATCATCAACCGCTTTCTCGTGGACACCGCTGTGCGTGACGGCATCTAAGAGGGCTGTTCTGATGCGGTCTTGGCGCCAGCGGCGATCCAGGTCGGCACTGGTGGCCTTCAAGTGCTCATTCTCTCGGCGTAGACTGGCTAGGTGGCGCTCGTGATCGTTTTTCATCGACTCGGTCCGCCGGGCGATCAAGACCTCGATGCCCTGCTTGTCGTACACGTCCGCATCGTCGAGGCCTTTGACGCGTTCCTGGAGCTTGCGATATTCCTCGGGATCAAAGCCCTCGTACTTGGTCTTAAAATCCACGAGCTGCTTTTCCGTGTCCCGGCGCAGCCTTCGTTCATCATTGAGGGCATTTTTCAGCCCGCTCACATCTTCCGCAGGCGGATCGAGTTGCAGCACCCAGCGCCCGTCTTTCTCGCCGTAGTGCTCCATGAGTCCACCCGGAATATCCGTCTGCACGTCATACGCTTGCTTGAGCGCCATACGCACCCTCTCGGTGTGTGTGGGGAGGCCGGCATCCCGCCAGCATGAATCAGCTTCTCTGCATCCCACAGAGGAGCACCAATAGCCCAAAACGACAAAACCGCCACCCTAGGATGGTTGGTCCTAGAATGGCGGTTGAGGTTCAGCGCCGCTGGGCTTCTCGCCCTCGGGCGAGAGCAAATTATGCGCTAAGAGTGTGGATAAGCTGTGGAAAAGTCAAGAACTATTTCGCGCGGGGGGCTGATCGAGCCAGATTCCGTCATGCTGCATCTCGTCCCGCGTCGGAAGCATCTGCAGCAGGACCTCGATCAGATACTCTTCGTGGCATAGGCACGCGGGCGCGAGCTCGCTATACGGCGACCGGGCTGCCAGCTCACACTGGGTCCGCGTCCACCGACTCCAGTCGACGCCCCGGGAGTGGGGGTCTTCCAGATACGCTTTGGCCTGGATGGCGAGGGTCTGGCGCCATCCGCGTAACGAGGCGATAAGTGCGGCCCGTTCCTGTGAGGTCATGGTTGCTCCTCGCGTTGTTCAAGGATGCGCACCCGCTGCTCTAGGTGGTCGAGTTGCTGCTGGAGCGGAGGACGGCGAGGCGGTGGGACGTGGCCGAGCATCAGCCCCACACTCACGATGATGAGGAGAAGGGCACCGCACCAGAAGCTCAGTTTGAGCCACCGCAGCATGTCCTCGTACGTCATGGGTGTTGCTCCAGGGCGCGCACGCGCTGCTCCAGGCTGTTGAGCTGGTGCTGGAGCGGGAAATATTCGGGCACCATGGCGGCCCGTTGCAGATCGCGGTAGGCGAGTCCCAGGATGACCCCGCACATGAAGATCGTGAAGAGCAAGAGGCCGACCCATAGCCCATCCTGCATGGGCGGGATCGCGTTCAGCACGCGGCGGGGCCAGGGGGCGGGGGACATCAAGCTTCCTCCTTATCCACTGTGCTGACTCCGCTCAATAAGGTAGCACGTGAGGAGCTGACGAAAGCCTGTGAGGTCTTCGCGGAGGGCATGCCCCAAGGGGGAGTACGCGAGTCCTGCATGTTCAAACCAGAATTGCCCCTCCGGGTGAAAGCGACGATATTGCTGCGGCGTAAGAGGCCCCTTCTGAGAATTACACCGCAAGCAACACGGAACGAGGGGGGTACTTACGTAATACTGCGGAAATGCATGGTCATAACAGAGCTTTCCTCGACCACGCTGATGCTTGGCTCCACAATACCAGCAATACTGGTGCAAAGCCTCGTAGGCATATACAGCACCCTTCGTCGCCCACCATCGCATCAAGATCGTTACTACCCCACGCTCAAGATTTCGACTCGTACACTGCTCCATCACCACGAGGAGCCCGTAGCGATCATCGCTTCCCCAGTCTGCCGATATCAGCTGCTCCATACGGGCCTTTCTTAGGATATATGCCCAGGCAGTAATTCCATATTTTTAGACACTATAGAGAACAGAAAATGCTCTTTCAAGGAAAATATTTTAAATAGTGTAATTCTATCTCTTGACATATTCATTGGTACGTGTATTATTGTCATTAATTAGTTCACTAGTGTATTTCCAAATAACGTGTGGCATGTACTGGCTCTGTGCTAATGCCGCACAAGGAGTAGCCGTATGGCAACGACAGCCGAAAGGTTCCAAGCCACCCCCTGTGAAACCATTACCGAGGCTTATATGCGTGCGGCAGAAGCTGCTGGCTCTGTCAATGGGAACCCTATTCCGGGGATTCTCTACCGTCAAGGAAGACGACGCTTTATTAGTACGAGCGTGTCGAATGATTTTCTGGTGTCCCTCATTCCCCCCAAGGCTGCCCTACCGAAAGGAAAAAAGGCCCAACCCTTTGACGTTGAGAATGAGCGTAATCGCCCTCTTGATGATGGGCATCGAGACGCAATCCGGGACTATTTGATTAATGTCGAGGAATATCTTCTGCCGCCCATCCTGCTCAATGCGACGCAGGCATTACAAGTCTTTCCGGTCAAGAGCCCCGGACGAGTACAGCCGTGCGTGTTTGTAATGCCGCGCGGGCAACACCTCTATGTGACCGACGGGCAGCATCGCGTGGAAGGCTTGCGGGCAGCACTGAAAGATCGCAAAGACCTCGAACAGGATGCGGTCTCCATCACCATTGTCGAGGAAGAGGATATTGGGCGCTGCCAGCAAGATTTTTATGATGCCGCGCAAGTCAAGAAACTGAGCCCTTCCCTCCTTGTAGAATTTGATCAGCGCGCACCCTTCAATGCGGTCACACGGATGTTGGTAAAAACCGTACGTGTTTTTCAAGGACGTGTGCAACGGGTGGGAACCCAGGTCGCCAAGAAGTCCCCTATGCTGTTTACCAACAGTATGATTAAACGTGCAGTCTGTTCTATTACCACCGGAAATCAAGATGGTACCGAAGCAGCCGCGCAGATCATTGGTGCCAATCTGCCCCTATGGCAAGAACGCATCCAGGCATTTTTTGAAGCGTTTACCAATGCGAATGAGGCCTGGAGTCTTGTCGCCGAGCGGACCCTGGAGACAGGGCAACCCCTTGACATTCCAAGGCATCGTGAAGACTACCTCCATTTTACCGGAGCAGGATTGCTGATTATGAGTGCCGTTGGCTATGAAATCTTCAACAAATATCCGACGCCCTCTGCGAACCTATCTCCTGAACAAGAGACGGCCATTCATCGACTAGGGCGTGACATTGATTGGCGTCGCATGAATCCCATGTGGCATCGCTCAGTTATCGGCAGTGAGGGCACGATCCAACCCCATCGGAGTGTACTCCAAATTGCGGTGTATGATGTCAAGCGCGAGATTGGTCTTCCGTTGGATGAACAAGACGAGAAAGACTTAGCGAAACTCGAGGACAATAAGCGCAAAAAAGCCGAAAAGCAGGCGGCGAAGCTCCAAGCCGCCGCACTCGACGGCGTGCCCGCCTAACGCAAGGATCGCCCTGGTACCCTCTATGAGTACCAGGGCATCTCAACACACATGGCCCTAACGAGAAAAGAGGAAGCACTATGCTGATCGAGCGTGAGCCACGCCTGGAGTGGATTGGATTAGATACCCTGACTGCTGGAATACAGCCCAGGGGCATTCAAGAACGGGGAGTTACTCGCCTAGTCGAGAGCATGCAGGAAAGCGGATTTATGCCTCAGTTTCCTCTTGTCGTCAGCGCGGTTGATGACGGCTACAGATTGCTTGCTGGCCATCATCGACTCGAAGCAGCTCGCCGCATGTCGTACAAGAGCATTCCTGCTATGGTCTATAACGACTTATCTTCCGATGAGGAATGGCATGTGGCGGTAGCAAGCAATCGCGCCCATGATGCGGCGACACCTCCAACATGGGCTGAGGATGCCGAATTGGTTTGGAAACTTATCGAGACAGGGAAAAAACCAACAGCTGTCGCTGACATTATGGGCTGGAAGACTGTAGTACAGGTCTCTCAGTATTATGCCCTGCGCAAAATTCTCCCTGAAGGGTGGAAACTCATTTTAACAAGCCTTCAGCTCGATACGGCAATGGAAAATATAGAGCGTGTTAATGAAGATTTAACACGTGTTAAATCTCAGCCAAGCCCATTTAGCGAAGGAATACTACGACTTATTACAGGACTAACACCAGAGCAACAACTAGAGTTAATCAAGCTGTTGTTGAAGGAACCAACGGCTAAGTCTGAATTTAAAACAAAGGCAGAGCGCTATAAAGCTCGCAATCAATTAAAAGAGGAAGCCACACAGATACTCCGCGCAATGCCACAAGAATTGTTGGCAAAGGCCCTAGAGGAAGTTGACAAGGGCTACTTAGATAAGGAATGGCTCGAAGAACAAATTCCTGGGCAGAAGTTTCAACGCCTTATGCAACAGATGCTAGATGAACATGCCCAGAAACAGAACTATCGTCTGTACTGTGGCAACTGTGTCGATGTCGCACTCATGATGGAGCCCGCAAGTGTTGATGTCATTCTCACGGACCCGCCCTACGGAGAGGAAGCCTCAGAGGCCTTTGCACGCCTCGCCACGGTCACGGCCCATCTCCTGAAACCCGGAGGGAGTCTTGTCGTCATGTGTGGCCAATACCATTTCATGGATCTTGTTCCCACGCTCGCCAAGGCCCTGAAACCCCATGGGATCAAATACTATTGGATGCTTGCCTATTTAACCCCTGGAGCCCATGCGACCCGTGTATGGACACGAGAAGTGAATACGTTCTGGAAGCCGGTCCTCTGGTTTGTGAAAAAACCGTATGAAGGCGGAAAGTGGTTGGGCGATGTCGCCAAAAGTCCCATGCATGGCGATGACAAACGCTTTCACCCATGGGGACAATCCGAGGGTGGTATAGCCGAGTTGCTTGAACGCGTCAGTCAAGTCGGTGATCTCGTATGTGATCCGTTCATGGGGCCAGGGACAACCGGCGTTGCCGCGATCCGCCAAGGCCGAAAGTTTATCGGCATCGAAGTAGAACAGGATAGTTTTACCAAAGCGGAATTGCGGTTAGCGGAAGCCGCGACGCAACCAGCACAGCTGACAAGTAAGAGTGCCAAATAACCACGGCTATGCCGGGCATACAGGGCGGCATAGCCGAACCTAACCCTTTAAGGAAGGAGACCCTGATGGACCGTGACCCCTACGCCGATATGTTTCGCTTTCAGCTGGGCCAATGCGTGCGCTGGACGGAGTATCCCCATGAGGGGCACTGGATTGGGCAGCGCCGCTGGACGCAACGCGAGATCCTGGAGCCCCTCGTGGAATATCGGCTCCGGCTGACCGCCAAGAAAGGCGGGTGGCTAAGCTGGGTCCATGAACGGGAGCTGATGGCCTGGGATGAGCACTAACGACGCGCGGCACCGTCTGTAGACGTGCAGAAGCGGTGACCGGGCCCTAGGGCGCCCCATGCCAGAAATACATGAAAATTATTTCTGGCATGGGGCGCCGCGCACGGATCGTTGGCAGGGATTGAGGGGGGGGCCTACCGCACGACGCTCGCCCCATCGAGGAGCGCCTCCCCCACACGGGCCACGTCCGCGCGCCGCGCCGCGCTAAACGTCACCCGCAAATCACACTGGCTCAGGTGTCCGTGGGCAAAGTGCCAGGCAAGGGAGCCATTCTTCTGGAGCTCCAGGGCACACGCCAACATGCGCAGGTGCTCCTCGGTGACGCCATGCGTCTCGAGCCGTTCCCAGACGTGCGCATCAAGCATCGGGCGTCTCCTGGCGCGGGTTGAGACATTCCCACCCCGCAAAATGCTGGGGCTGCATGTCCTCATGGCTATAGGTCGCCAGCCAACACGTCTCCACGATCCACATCACCCCGCAGTCGCCAGGCATCCGCGGCAGATGCCTCCGCACGAAGGCTTCCATCGCCGCACTAATAGGGCGCACCAGTCGGCCGTCAACTATCAGCGGTGCTGTCATGGCGCGGTGCCTCCCTCCGGCGCCGCCTCGGGCAGCGTAAAGGTATAGCTCAGCCGATAGGCGCCGGGCGTCTCCGGGTCCATGCGCCAGCGGCGCTGCTCGGCCTGGCTCGGCAGCACGCCGGCCCGCTGGAGCAGGACTTCGACCTCGGGCATCGTGCGGCCCAGCAGCACCAGTGCCGGAATGCCGAGCTCCACGGTCAGCGTCAGGGTGCCTGGCATGGGTCCTCCTCGGCCTCGCGCAGCAGGGCCTCTGCGACCTGGGGTAACGTCTCGAGCGTCACGGAACGCAGGTCGAGGTCAGGGCTATAGTCCAGCTCGTCGTCAGGGTGTTGCTGCCAATGCGCATAGCGATTCTCGCGCGGCGTCATGCCCCCAACTCCTGTAAGGTGAGCGGCTTACCCGTCGCTGCCTCAATTAATTGTTTCGGCGTAAGGGTTCCGGCGCGAAACATGCGCGCCCGCGTCGGCCCCAGTACCGTATCCTGAAAGGCCGTATCGCGGCGCGCGAGCCACTGACTCACCGTCTGCTGCGGCACGCGCCCGCCTCCCGGCACCACCGGGTTCATCATACTGCGTCATCCCGGATGGTACGGCGGTCCGCCCAAGTAAGGGACGCTATGATTGACAGGTTCATGCTCCGGCACGGTATAGCGTAACCCATGCCGGCCTAAACAAAGCAAGCTAGTACGACTATCCAGAACCGAACTATGTTCAATCAGTACCGCCTCCGCATTGACATCGGCCACCGTGACCCGTGCCTCGCTCACCGCGTTCGTCGTCTGCGTGCGCAGGAGCCGGGCCGCGTCCGCTTTCGCCTTCGCCATAATCCCGTCCTGAAAGCCGTTCGCCGCCGTGCCTTGTACGCGGGCGACGAGCGTCGGCGTGGGCTCTTCGAGACTCACCCCTACCATGAGCGAATCGCCGAGACGGGTCACGAGTCCGGCCGCCGCGCGGCTCCACCAGTCCGCGCCCGTCGTACTCAGATCCGTCGGCGTAGCCGGGCTCGGGATGAGCGTCTGGCGTACGGCCCGGCGCAGCGCCGTCTCACTGGGCGCCTCCTCGATGGTCCGGGCCTCGGTGGCGGTATTGACGATCCGCTGCGTGCTGGCCGCCTCTTGCTCGGCCAGCGCGACGAGAAACGCGTCTACGTCGCGCTCGATCTGGGCATACCGCGTGGTGACGAGGGGATCCACCTCGTCGCGCATGAGCGCCTGGACCGTGCGCCGCCTAGCTACGAGCAACGAGAACTGCGCCGGGTCGGCTTCGCGCAGGGCACTGAGCAGATCCTGCTCCAGCAAGAGGAGAATAGCCCACACCTCCTGGCGCTCGTGCGTCTCGGCGCGGCCCACCTGGAGTAGGCGCGCCGTCATGGCATCGGCGATCTGCACGTTGATAGCGTCGGCCATGGTTCAATCCCAGTTCGGTGCGGCTCATCCCCACGCGCGTGGGGAACAGATACCCGTGGTGCATCCAGGTACGCCTGGTAGACGGTTCACCCCCACACGCGTGGGGAACACGGCGCGTCCTCCTCGTCCTGGTGGCGGTCGTGCGGTTCATCCCCACACGCGTGGGGAACACACGTCATGCGAGGCCGTCGTCGGCGCTACGCCTGGCGGTTTCGGCATCTAGCCAGGCTGCCAAATCCCGCACCAGCGTCGCCGGTGACACGAGTGCGCGATCCGCACTGCCGCGACCGCGACCTGCGGCAAGCAACGCCGCGACCAGCGCGTCCAATTCGGCAAGGGCGCCCTCTAGCGTCCCATCCGCGCCAGGATACGGCGTGTGCGCCCCATTGCCTAATGTACTCATATGGTGTCCCCCCCGCCCCGTCGTGGGGCATTGACAGGTTCGGCCAGTCTGCGGATCATCCCCACACGCGTGGGGAACACGATCACGGGCTCGGCCAGAGGGCCTCATCGAGCACCTCGAAACACTCGATGCGCCCATCGGCGTGCAATTTATAACGTGCCACGACGATGGACTGCCCCATGTCATCCAGGGCCTTGGCCTCGACCAGGACATCCTCAGCGGGGGCGTACTCCGCCATCACCCGGGCAATCGTTTCTTCAAATATCTGCCGCGCGTGCGCACGATCAAACGCCATCGGTATCTCTCCCTGTTGGCGTCTGCACGAGCGCCCGCGCCAGCTGTTGGACCAGACGCCGGCAGGTGGCCCACGGCGCCCGGGCGAGTGGGACCGAGGGGGCCAGCGGCGCCACACGCAGCAGCGCCGCCAGCCCTTCCTGGAGGTGTGCCGCTTCCTCGATACTGAGCGTGAGTCGCAGCGAGGTCTGGCCTACGCGAAAAAGATGCATAGCGCGCTTTCACTCATACGCAAATCCTGATAAGGGTACCAGTGGCGTCGTTCCAGGGCGAAACGACTGGACACGCGCCCCTGCGGTGTCGACTCATACGCAAAGGTACGGTCTGCACACAAAGCGGAGCAGACGCACCCCCTACACCGTCAGCCGGAGCCGACTCGTCTCGGGCAAGGCTTCCTCGTGGCGCTCCCATTCACCGCCCCCGACCGGGATCTGAATCTCGCCGCTAAAGCCCGCTGGCTGCACAATCGACGAGGCCCAGCGAAACAATTCGCGCTCGACACTGCCTTGCAGCCGCTGGAGCACCTGGAGATACTCCAGCTCGGCATCGCCCGCCTTCGCGTCGAGCTGGCCCAGCGCCTGACGCATCACCTGCTCCTGCTCGGGGGTCGCCTTGTGACTCTCGGGATCGGCAAGGATGCGCTGCAAAGCCACTACGAGATGGCGAAGCTGGTCGATATACCCCTGCGCTAGGTCGGCCTCAGCGTCGAGGGCCTGAAGCATCGCCTCCATCAGGGCTTCGAGGGTCGGGTCGTAGGGTTCCATCTCAACTCCTCTCGTGCGTCGCGTCCCTGGGAGATACCAGGGGGACAATGGTAGCGGTGCGCTGTTCAAACGTTACCTCAATCTGCCCCTCACGAATGGGCCAGCCCTCCTGCACGGTAAAACCGTCCTCCAGCGACTCACCCGTAATGACCAGTTCGAGCTCTAGCCGCTCCCAGTGGGCATGGAGGACCTGGGCATGGACAATCTCCCAGGGGAAAGGAAGCCCGAGCGCACGGGCTAGCAGCTGCGTCTCAAGACGCACCCGGGCCGCCTTCACGCCCCCTCTCCTAGCGCGTGGAGTTCTTCCGTGACACATGCCTGCACATCCAGCAGGAGTTGGCGATAGGACCGGGGCGAGGCTGCTCGGGGGCGAAACGCCATGAGGAGCCGCTGCAACGCATACGCTCGGTCTTCCTGGCGCATGCGAAGGCGTAGCTCCTCCTGCAGGGTGTCAAAGTTCGTCGTGGTGTGCTCCGCCATGGACTACCTCCTCCGACGCTTACGGCCGCCGCGCATGGCCGAGAGTCCCGCCGCCACGGCCATCCGATTGGCGCGGGCTTTCCCAAACTTGCGTGCGACTTTCTTAAATCGACTCGAACGATGCATTTCCCGTATGTTGGCGGACGAAATTTTGGAACGGGTCTTCTTACTCGCTCCCTTGGGAGCCTTTCGCAGTGGCATACAACGGCCCTCCTGCTAGATAATACACGTTCATGACTTCCGTGGATCATCCAAGGTAAAATCCCGCTGACGAGGATCATAGTTCTTGGGCAATTTCGGCGCGAGCTTTTGCCGATGAGTATAGTCTTCACAACCCTTTCTCAGCGCCTCGGGGCTATAAAAATTGCTCGCATACTCATGACCAAATAGTGTGAAT
>Ga0075418_10002655_pt1 | contig 20552 bp, 13 predicted proteins | sample SoiMetdeltSBSDD2_FD_81776 | JGI IMG/M metagenome (GOLD analysis project Ga0075418, IMG submission 81776) | Bulk soil microbial communities from a Populus tree surrounding site in Tennessee, USA - Soil MetaG P. deltoides SBSDD2 | ecosystem: Environmental > Terrestrial > Soil > Tree plantation...
ATAGTCCAGCTTTCCGTAACCCTTCTGAAAAAGCAGTGTGCCTCGGTAGCCAACAGCCAGAGCTGCACCCGGAAACGCTCGCTTGCCAATCTGCTCTTCCATAAGCGGGTCGAGGATCCCTTGGAGCCGGCCTTGCACAGGAGCCGATTGAGATGGAGCAGGGCTGCGCAAGATCATTGCGCTTCGCTCTCTTTCCACGCCACTGTGAATGGCGGCGACACCGGGCAGCGTCACAGGTAATTTCCCTGTTACTGGAATCTCCCCAAACAGCGCCCTCACTGCGGCGGTCTGAGAAACATCGGCGTTGCTGAACGTGCAGAGGTAAGTGGACAGCGCCGGGAATCCCTGGATAACGTAGGGCGTGCCCAACGCAACGGTTGCCAGGGGTCTCTTGACCTGCGAGAGCTCTTCAACCCACTTCGCTAGCTTCTCCGGAAGGCCGACAGTTCCCGTGCCGGTCACCACGCGGGCAAAGATTGCGCAAACGATCACTTCTGCGCGACGAGCCTTTTCCAGGGCTGTCTCCAAGTCGTGCTCAGAAGAGGACGTCCAGAGCCGGTCGAAGCTGACCGAGTCCAACCTCTCCCGTAATTCCCGCTCAAAAACGCCTGTCTCTTCACCCTGATCTCTGCTCAAGACCATTACGGTGTGAGCCGACCGCACGCGCCGGACATCCAAAGGAAGCAGGCCAGACTGGTCGCGAACGATTGTTACCGAAGCGTCCGCCATCTCTTGCGCTTGCTCCTGCAACTTGGGATCGCTCACTACTTCATTGACCCTCTGCAGATCCACACGTCTTTTTCGATGCAAACCGAGCCAGACCTTGGCCTCGAGGATCTTGCGAACTGAGTGGTCCAGACGCTTGCGGCTGACATCACCGCTACGGACAGCTTGAAGCAGGCTTTGGTATACAGCATCCGGGTTTGGAGAATCGAGCAGGACATCGACGCCTGCCTTGAAGGCCCGCAGAGCGGCGTCCCCGGCCCAGTATCCTTCCGCCAGTCCCGCCATCGTCAGAGAATCCGTCACCACCAGCTTTAAGAAGCCCAGTTCTTTCTGCAACAATCCGCCAAGAACCTTGTCGGATAGAGTTGCCGGAATGCGTGTGTCGGGCTCGAGGGCTGGCACGGCCAAGTGTGCCGTCATCACAGACCAAACCCCGGTCTGAATGGCCTTCTTGAAAGGGATCAATTCCAACGCATCAAGGCGCTGCCGATCCATGTTCATCACAGGCAGAGCCAGATGCGAATCGACGGCCGTGTCGCCGTGTCCTGGGAAATGCTTGGCGGTTGCCATCACGCCAGTTTCTTGCGCGCCACGGATGAACGCTGCCCCCAGCTTCGCTACCAACTCCGGATCCTCCCCGTACGATCGAATGCTGATCACCGGGTTCGCGGGGTTGTTGTTCACATCCAGCACTGGAGCAAAGATCCAGTTCACGCCAAGCGCCCGGGACTCCATCCCGGTCGCTTTGCCTTGCAGATAGGCCCACTGCTCCGATCCCGACGCTCCAATCGCCATATTCCAGGGAAAGGAGACTGTGTTCCGCAGCCGAAAATTGGCGCCCCGTTCAAAATCGGAGGCGATCAGCAACGGGAGCCTGGAGGCTGCTTGAACCTTGTCAATTAACGCCGCCGCCTCGTAAACGTCTCCTCCAAACAAGATGAACCCACCAACGTGATGCTCGCGAATTTGCCGCTCAATCTCACGCATTTCTTCACTCTTCGAATGAAGATACACTGCCCGGAAAGCAGGCATGATGAGCTGCCCCACCTTTTCTTCATTTGAAAGCTTCCGCAGAGTTTGATCCACCCAGTTTTGTCGGTTCACTGTCTTGGATGGAGGACGAGAAGGAGTCTGAGAACTCATCGGCTGGCTGGAGGAAGTGAAGAGCAAGAAGGCTGGCAGGGCACTGTTAACAACCCGGCGAACCATGCACGGGAGCATAGGAGAACGAGTCCATCTTTGACTGATCGAGACGGTCTTCCTGATACAACAAGACGTTCGGCGCGAAACGCCGGTGAATATACCATACGCCTACCAGTGGTCGGCAAAAAACGAGCCATGAAGGAAAGGGACCCCTCAAAGTCGCTCGTTTCTGAACCAGCAGCCACCGTCGTGGTTCCGGGAAAGAGGATTGAACGCAGGAATCGCTGCCCTCGGCAGGGAGCGGCGATCTCCAGAGTGTCGCCGAGGACAGTGCCCCACTCTCTCCTGATTGATCCAGGCCGGTTGGCTGACGATGAGTCTGCCACGGTGTTTTGAGCTGTTGAATTTTGCCTTGACTCAACCAGTCACTAAAACTATAAAAAGGGCGCAGCTAATCCTTGCTAAATCAATTCAGCAGGTCCGGTTGAGCGATCTCCGGGAGCACGTACTCTTGTGGCTCGCGACTCAACCGGCCGAACTTACTTGTTCTTGTTCGATTCAGGAGGACTCTTGCATGCGAGACGCATTGAAAACGCTGGGCATAGTATTGCTGTTGGCCGGGTTTTGGCCCGTGAGCCTGCAGGCCCAATCCGAATTAGGCAATATCACGGGGCTCGTCAGTGACCCGAGTGGTGGTGTTTTAGCCGCAGCCGAGGTCACCGTGACAAACATCGCCACCAACATAAAGAAGACAACCAACACGACTTCAGGTGGTGAGTTCAACGTGCCTGTCGCGCCCGGGGCCTACCAGGTTCAGGTCACCATGCCTGGATTCAAGCGGCATGTGCGAGAGAATGTTGTGGTGTCTGCTGCCACCACGGTCCGACTGGACGCAACGCTCGAGGTTGGCGAGGTGACTGAGAGCATCGAAGTGAGCACGGACGTCGCGCAAGTACAAACCGAGAACGCCAAGATTTCGACTTCGGTGCAGAACCGCTTGGTGGACGAGTTGCCGCTGGTAGTGGGTGGGGCTCTGCGCAGTCCGTTCGACTTAGTCCGAATCACGGCTGAATCTCGCGGAACGGGCAGTGATCTCGCTCTGGGCGGGGGACAGTCCAGGTCTTGGGATGCCACGCTGGATGGGGTCTCGGTGACAACCAACCGGCAGGCTGATGCGGCCGAGATCGCCTATAACGCACCTTCCCTGGAAGCCATCACGGAATTCACCGTGGATACGAACGGCTTCAAAGCGGAGTACGGCCAAGCCGGCGGTGGTGTCATGACGTTCGTGTCGAAGTCAGGAACGAATGAGATTCACGGCTCAGCGTTCAACTTCTTAAGAAATGATGCGTTGGACGCAGCCAGATTCTTCACAAACGCAAACAATCAACAGAAGGCAGTCTATCGGCAGAACGACTTTGGTGCCAGTGTGGGTGGACCCATCTGGATTCCCAAACTCTACAACGGCAAAAACAAAAGCTTCTTCTTCTTTGCGTTTGAAGGATTTCGCAATCGTGAGGGGGCCACCGACGTGATTCGCAGCATCCCGACACCCGAAATGTATCAGGGTGATTTCTCGAAGTGGGTCGATGCGCAAGGCCGGTTGATCCCAATCTATGACCCTGAAACGACGCGACCCAATCCAAACGGCACAGGCTCCATTCGTGACCCGTTTCCCGGAAACATCATTCCTCAAAACCGGTTCAGCGCATTCAGCAAGCAAGTGATGGCTTTCGGCGCAAAAGTCACTCCAAATCGGCCAGGGTTGGTTCCGGGTACTTCAAACTGGGTCCGAAACAACTTTGTCGCCAGCAGCGGCTCGGTCCTCAACCCTCAGACGAAATGGAGTGTCAAAATCGATCACGTCTTTAATGACAAACATCGCATTGGGTTTTTCACTAATCGAACGAAGTTTAACCAGACGGTCGGAGCAGAGGGTCCACCGGGGCTGCCGGAACCGTTGTGGGATGGACAAGTCCAGGAGTTCAATACGGAAGCCTATCGAGGCACCTATGATTGGACGCTTTCTCCGCGCATGCTGAACCATTTTTCGGTAGGCGGTAACATCTTTGACAAGATCAGCCTCTCACCGAATGTTGGCGGGGACTTTGGCCTCTGCTTCAAAAATGCCGTCGATTGCAAGGTGAACTTTCCTGGCGTGACGTTCACGGAATTCAATACCTGGGGTGGGACGGCCGAAAACGGGACGCAACAGCCGCTGTGGGCTTTCAAAGATGACTTGAGCTACACGACAGGAAAGCACAGCTTCAAAGGCGGTTATGCATTTCAGAGCCAGCGCGCCAATGGCTTTGGTCAGCAGGATATCGCAGGCCGCGCGGGCTTCAGTTTCCAGCGCACCAGTGTTCCGGGCGCCACAAGCGTAACCAGCGGCAGTTCGTTTGCTTCTTTCTTGCTGGGAGAAGCCAACTTCGGGCGAACGGAAACGATACGCAAAGTATTGCAGCTCTACCGTTACCATGGTTTCTATTTTCAGGATGACTGGCGCGTGAATCGAAAACTCACCGTTAATCTCGGGCTGCGTTATGAGTTCACGTTACCGCCTGTGGACCTGAATGATCAGTACTCCGATTTCACCCCTGATCTTCCAAATCCGAAGGTCAATAACTACCATGGTGCTTTGCGTTTCGCCGGGTTCGGCCCTGGGCGCGAAAACACCCGCAGCCTCGTACCGGGCTATTACGGATCTTTTGGTCCGCGAATAGGCATCGCCTACTCCCCCACCGACAAGATGGTGTTTCGCAGCGCATTTGGACGGTCTTACAGCAAAGTTACTGTGGTGAGTGGCAGCGGTCATTTCGCCGGGTTTATCGGCCAGTACCAGTTTGACTCCTTGGACAATGGAGTGAGCTCTCTTTACAACTGGGACAATGGTTTGCCCTCCTACCCGCTGCCTCCGCAGATCGATCCTAGCTTCTCCAATAACAACACCGTTGACCATTGGCAGTTGGCCGATGCCGCACGGGCGCCTGAAACCTATTACTGGACCTTTTCTGCTCAACGGCAGATGTCTACGAACACGGTCTTTGAAGTGGCATATAACGCCAACGTTGGAGCACATCTGCAGACAGGACTCGTCAACATCAACCAGGTGCCTACTCCGATTTGGCAGAGCTATGTCGATAGACTCGGCGTAACGCAGGCTGCCGCTTTGTTCAATGCCCAGGCGACATCTGCCCTCGCGCAGAGTAATGGCATTGTGTTGCCTTATCCCCAGTTTGCCGATCCGGCCATCCAAACCACTCAACGCACTGTAGGCCAGGCACTTCGGCCGTATCCTCAATACCTGGCCATCAACACAGGCGCCCAAGGTGGCGACAAGAGCGGCCACTCAAGTTATCATGCGATGACGATCCGGCTCGACAGGCGCTTCTCTCAGGGACTGACTTTTCAATGGAACTACACGTTCTCGAAGCTCCTTACCGATTCTGATACGTATAACGCCGGCAATGGCACCTCTCAGGATCAATACAACCGCGGTGCCGAAAAATCCATTGGCCAGTTCGACCAGACCCATGCCGTGAAGCTGAGCACTGTCTACGAACTTCCTTGGGGACGAGGCCGCAAATGGATGAACAGTGGTGTAGCTTCACACATCGTCGGTGGTTGGCGGGTCAGCGGCATTCAAACTTACTTGAGCGGTTTTCCCGTCGCGTTGCAGCGGAACAATCCGTTCGGGTTCCTTTTCAACGGTACAACTCGTCCCACCGTCACAAGCTACGACAACTGGCGTGCACCGATTGCGGGGGATGAGTTTGACCCTGCGGTGGACCGCTTTATGGTTGCTTCGTCTTTCCCAACCCAACCCGCTTTTGCGTTTGGAAACGTGACTCGCTACAACCCTAAAGTGCGGGCTTTCCCGGTTTTCAACGAAAACATTAGCCTTGCCAAGAGTTTCAACTTCACTGAGGACTTCCGGCTGGATTTCCGCTGGGAGATGTTCAACGTGTTCAATCGCCACATCTTCGCAGTTCCGAACACCAACGTGCAGAACCCCGCTTTCGGGCAGGTGAATGCCACTGTCGGCGACGCTCGTCAGATGCAGGTGGGATTGAAGCTGTACTGGTAGGCTAGTGTCACCCTCTGTCCGTCGTCAGGAGTGGCCCATTTCTGGCTGCTCTTGACGACGTGATCCTCGTTCCCTGCAACACACCGCATCGCTTGATAACCGCAACAACAAATACGCCTTATTCCCGGTAGGAATCCAATCGGAACCGGCGGAACCTGGATTCCCCTTTGGCCGGAATGACACAAAGAGCAAGGTCCTCTTGATTCACACGCCGAACTGGCGCAGGTGATGATCCAAGTGCCGGTATCCCCAGTCGAACCACTCCTGCTCGGATAGGGGTCCAAACATCGGATGAGGTTGGAATTCAAAATCTCTCTTTGAGGCGGTGAACCGGTCGATCAGAGCCAAAAGCTCGTTTAGATCGAGGTCGAACTCATTGGGCTTCGTGCACTCTTCTCCGTACTGGTTGACTTCCGGCGGCGTTTGCACTCCTTTGGGCCATTTCATTGGAGCTCGAAGGGCAATCCATTTGACCAGGGTCTGAGTGATGAAGTTAGGAGTGAACAGAGCGGGCTTTTCGCCGATCGCTACCCGGAATCCATCGCTCAGATGACAGATCATTTGATGCGAAGACATTCGCCCCCACTGGCGTGGACTATCGTGTCGAACGGTTTTCAGACGGAGAATGACGGAGGATTTGTCTTGCGGATTGGAGAGACTTTGCATGAGCGTTTTCGTGCTGCAACTCAGGTCCACGATCTATAAAAATGTGGGCGGCGCTGTCCCACCACCCGAAGCATAACCAAGGAAGATCGCCACGCCGAGCGCGCCTCCCACATTCATCAACTGGCCCGAAGGCTCGTTAGTGCTTTGGCTTGCTGGCGGCGAGAGATTGAGTTCCACTAGGACTGTCGAGGGCCAGTGTCAACGATAGAGTTGCCCAACTAGTCGCCGCCGCGGAAATCCACTGATCCGGTCCGTGAGGGAAACCGCTCTCGAAGTACGGCTGCACGGGGTAAGAACGCGTGTGGACGAGCCAGGTCCCATCCGGAAGCTGCGTCTGAAGCAAGTTTGCGATCCCCTTTTGATAACTCTCGTGGTCTGGCGACATGCCTCCGCCGATGCGCAGGGCGTAGAGCGCCTGGCCGGTAGCGTACGCATCAGACTCCAGGCCAGGCAACTGAGCCCAACCGCCGTCAGCGCGTTGACTTTGAATCAAGTCACCCACCCCCTTCATCAAGACCTTCTTGTCAGCCCCGGCCCATCCGAGTCCCAGCAACCGGAAAGTTCGACCTTCATTGTCACGTGCAGTATTTTGTTCCAGCCACCGCCGCGCCTTCTCGATGCGCAACTCAAACTCCTTGCGCTTGGCCGGCGGCCCGTAGAGTTGGAGAGCGCGCAAACCAAGGGCAGTTCCAGTAAACGGGCTATACTCGATGGGGGCGCGATGCGACGGCAGGTTCCAGCTACCATCACCGAACTGGGAAGAAGCTGACCACAACGCCATCGCGTCGGTGAGCGCATCGCCGGGATATTTCTCTGCCGCCAATGCGATCAGCGTGTAGCCAGTAGTCATGGTCTCGCCAGGCACGTGGTCGAGCTTCATGAGATCCTTGGGCTCGAAAAAAGTCTTCGACGCCAGAGCCGCTTTGATGTTTTCTTTCCTGGCCGTTTCATCCACAGCGAAGCCCCGTTCGCTAGCCAGCACCATGGCCATTGAGGGTAGCGAGATGTTATGGCAGGAAATACAACCCGACTTCTGAAAGAAAATCGGCCCGGTCTTGCCGAGTAAGGGCAGGCTCTTGCGGATCGCATTGCCAATTGCTACAGAAGAAGTTTCAGCTTTGGCTGGAAAGGCTCCCATGGTGAGACTTCCCAAAATTCCCAACAAAAAGATTGTCTGACGTTTCATGGTGTTCCTTTCGCCGCGGCCTGCTTCTTTTCGATGGCCTGAACAAGTAACCTGGCCACGTCTTCGTAACCTCGTTCGCGGGCAAGCTCCAAGGGAGTTTGCCCCTGCTGACTCTTAGCGGTGGGATCTGCGCCGCGGTCTAACAACATTCTCACAATTTGCGGGTCTGCGTTATAGGAGAAGCAGGCGAGTGCCAAAATGGGTTCGAATCCACCGAACCCTGGGAAGGCCTGGTTCCCTCTGTTTTTCACTTCCACCCCAGCTTCCAGCAGTGCCTTCACGATTTCGACATTGCCCTGAAACACAGCGCGGCTGAACCCGGCATCACCTATGTTGGCCTTGGCACCTTTCGACAGCAAATAGCGAACCGCGGCTCCATGGCCAAAGACAACAGCAGAGGCCAAAGGACTTTGGCCTCCAAAAGGATTCTTTCGTTGTGCGTCCACATCCGCGCCCTTGTCCACCAAGAGTTTGAGCACGTCCACGTCGCCGCACTCGGCCGCGCGATGCAGAGCCGTGGCACCGTCGTTGGTCGCGGTCTTGAGGTTGGCTCCTTTATCGAGCAGATACTCCACTACGCGGGCTCCACCGGCTCGCTGTGCTGCGACGATCAGTGCGGTGTCACCAGCTTCGGTTCGTGCGTTGACCTCAGCTCCGGCTTCCACCAGCATTCGCGTGGACTCGAGGTTATCCGTAGCCGGAATCAGAGCGGCAACTCCGCTGTCGTTTTTGGCATTAGGGTCAGCGCCCCGTGCCAGCAATTCCTTTACTTCCGCAGCGCCGGCCCAGTAGGCTGCGAGAATGAGCGGCGTCGAACCGTTTTCATCGACAGTGCCGATCAACTTGGGGTCACGGTCCAGAACCTTTCGGATCGCCGAGATCTCGCCACGGCGAATCGCCTGGAACAGTTCCTTGGCTTCCGGAACTACCGCATGTTCCTTCGTGAAGGAGGCCCCAGAATCCCATGGGGCACCCTCGCGAATCCAGGTGCGAAGGCTTTCGATCTCCTTCTCGCTGAGAGCGCCGGTTGGCGGCATCTGCATGCCAGCTTCAGAGCCAGAGATTCGCCGGACAAGAAGGCTCTTCGCTTCATCATTCTCCAAAATGGCCGGCCCTGACTTCCCGCCGCGGAGTATTTCGATCCGCGTGTCCAGACGTAATCCAGCCTGTCGAATCTTAGGGCCATGACAGGAGATACATTTATCCCGGAGAACCGGGACCACATCACGAACGAATTGCGAAGTGGCGTCTTTTGGAGGTTCCTGTGTTTGAGCAATTGTCGCTGAACCCAAACCTGCGAACGTTAGGAGCAGTGGGATTGCCCGAGCGCCACTCGTGATTATGCGTCGCAGAAGCTGCCGTGTTTGAAGTCCGTCTGGCTCAGTTTGCAGGTCCATGTCATTGGGTCTCTTCAAGCCACACCGGGGTGCGGCGCCGTGAAAGTGATCTGTCGCGTTGCGTTCTCTTGCCGAGTAGAGCAGAATGCTATCTCTTTCCGTTACAACCTTTCGAGGAAAATGTTTGGAACGTTGTCGCCAAAGGGCAACAGAAAAATCAACTGAGGGAGTCCAGCCATGATCCAACGTAGAGAGTTTTTCGGCCTTGCCGCCGCAGTGCCAGCTGCTGCTCTCACAAACCTGAACGGAATCAAATCGCGCCAGGTCTCCAAGTGGGAAATCATCTACAAGAGCCCCCACGCCAAGCCCAACGACTTGAGCATGACGAGCGAGGGCATGTGGATTCTCGATCAGGGCCGCGACAACTGGGTGTCGTTGGTGAACGTGGCCGACGGTAAGGTGATTCGGGAGTTCAAGACCGATGTGAACGCTGCCAGTGGAGTGACGGTGGACGAGCACGGGGTCATGTGGATTTCATCAACCCACAACAGCCTGATGGTTAGTTGCAGTCCGAAGGACGGCAAGACGATCGCGAAGTATTGGACGCCCGGCGCGGGTCGCATCTATCAGAAAAAGGGTGACGCCAAACCTCGTAGCAGTAAACTCAAGCCGGCCTATCCCGCCGAGCCAAGCCCAGCTGGCGGCGGTAGTGGGGCAAAGAGTGAACTTCCTTACGGCCAATTACCACTCAACACGCAGGACGGCAATGGCGGAACAGGAGCCCACGGCATCGTCGCCAAGGATGGCTTGCTCTACTTCGTTGTTCCTCCCGCGCGTTTCCTGGTTGTCATGGAGCCCAAAACCTGGGTAGTGCAGAAGACTTGGCCGGTGCCGGGAAATCGGACGCACGGGCTGACGTGGGACGAGAATCGCGAGACTCTTTGGAATGCCGATTCCAACCTGAACTCATTCTTTCGCTTCGACATGAATGGCAAGATCATCGAAAAGATCCAGCTAACGGACGACTCTCCGGTGATCCACGGCGCAGCCCTGCATGAAGGCTATATGTTGTGCTGCGATGATGTGGGCTGGATCTGGCGTTTTAAGATGTGAGGCTAATTAGCAAGCTTTCTCGCGTGTACAAAGCAACCTTTCAAGCGGTGGTGCCTTCTTACTGGCAAAAGACAAAAAAGGAGGCACGCTCTGCCATGTTTGCACACACTCAGCTGTTGAAGCGAAAAGGCTCGGTTGCGGTGAGCACTCTGTTATTAGGCTGGATGGTATTCAATAGTTCTACGCCGGCACTGGCCGAGAAGAGAAGAGATGACTGGAACCGAAGGTCACGCTTTTCTGCCGGCTCGAATTGCCGTAACGAGGGCAGACGGGATCCTTACAACTACCAGCGAAACAATTACTACCCACGGAGCAACTATTACCGGTATCAGCCGGTCCGTGTCTACGATCGTTCTTACCAGCCCTACCGGTATAACCAGGGCAGAGGCTACTACAACCAGTATCGGTCCTACGATCGGAATTGGAACGATAACCGTTATCGGGGTTACAACGAGCGGAGTACCGCTGAGTCAGCCTTGATCATTGCCGGCAGCAGCGGCGCTGGGGCTGCAATCGGAGGTCTTTTGGGCGGTACCAAGGGTGCTGCGGTCGGAGCTATTGCCGGAGGCGTCGCTGGGGTGGTTTACGATCAACACACGGACAACCGACGGTAGGCTCGTCGTCGGCTTCTTGAGACCACCGTTTTTGACGACCTCCTCACCTCTGACGCCGTCAGGGTGGGGAGGTTTCCGCGACCAAGTGACTCCTGCCGGGCCCAGTCGAAGCCTTGCAACGCCTCACCGATCCATGGAATCCTGCTTTGCTCGCCATTCTGAACCACGGCACTGATTTGTGATCATCAAACTCCCAAGGGTGTTCGACGCGTTTCGGTGTAGCCCATTACTTTGATGACAACTGAGGCTTCTTCTTCGCCTTGCCGGTGTCCGGCCGGTCATCCCTCACGAACCCGTCCCGGTTGGGCATCTTGACCTTTGCGAGGGTCGAGGCGTCCATCACGTCGTGTTCTCCGATAATTCCGTTCCAATACAAGATCAGCGCCGAAACGGCATACACATGATCATGGGTCAGCAGTCCCGGATTATCGAATGGCATCGCCCGGTTGATGTAGTCAAAGAGCGTGGTCGAATAGGGCCAATAGCTGCCGACGGTCTTCAACGGCTTTGGAGTTGTCAGCGTCCCTTTCCCACCAACCAACGGCGCTTCCTCCTTTCCTTGGCCCTCTGCGCCATGACACGTAGCACAACGGCGTTCGTACACGGACTTTCCTTCAGCCGCGGTTCCCTGTCCCGAGGGTAAGCCCTTGCCGTCTGGTGAGACAAAGTGATCGCGTTGAGCGATGTCGCCTGCTGTTGCCGGCTTCCCTACTTTGTATTTTGGGGATTGCGCCATTGCCAAGCCGGTAGCCAGCAGGATGAGCACGGCTGATTTATACACTGTGCACCTCCCCGTCAGCCGCAATCCTCCACGCCTTGGTCCCGTTGTAGTGATAGTTGGAATTCAGTCCCCGCGCCTCAGTCAATTCCTCACGGGAAGGCTGCACATAGCCTGATTCATCCACTGCCCGGCTCATGATCTGAACTTCGTTGCCATCCCATTCCCAGAGCATTCTGAACCGTGTGAACGCCATCGCCAAACGTGGCTCTTGAAGTTGGGCCGGCTTCCATGTGTTTCCGCCATCCACACTGACTTCCACCTTCTCGATCCGCCCCCGCCCAGTCCATGCCAGACCGCGGATCTCATAGAAACCGGGACCCACCAGCTTGCGGCCGCCGCTTGGGTGAGTGATGACGCTCTTGGCATCCATCTCAAGAGTGAACTGCCGGGCTTTTCCATCGGGCATGAGGTCGGTGTACTTCGAAGTCTCATCCTTGGCCATGTAGGGTTGATCCACCACTTTCAGTTGCCGTAGCCACTTGATGTTGGCGTTGCCTTCATAGCCCGGCACAATCAACCGAACCGGATAGCCCTGGCTCGGCCGGATGGGTTCCCCGTTCTGGGCATAGGCCACCAGACCGTCCTTCAGAACTTTGTCCAGGGGCAGGCTTCGGAACAGCTTGCAGGCGTCGGCTCCTTCGGCCAGCAGCCACTTTGAGCCCTTTTGCAGGCCAGCTTCTTCCAAGAGCAGGCGCACCGGCACCCCGGTCCACTCGCTGCAACTGGCCAGTCCAAATCCCTTCTGCACGTCTCCGGCACCCGGTGCCTTCCACTCGCGCCCGGAATTGCCTGAGCATTCGACGAAGTAGATGTGCGACTCCGACGGAAGCCGCTTCAGTTCATCGATCGTATAGACTGTGGGCCGGTCTACCAGGCCGTGAATCAGCAGCGTGTGCGTGGCAGGATCAATCTGTGGAACGCCCGCGTGGTGTCGTTCGAAGTGCAGCGACGCAGGCGTGATAATGCCCTCAGTATCGGCCAGAGGCGTGGTTGATGAACCGATCTCCGGCCTCTTCAATTCTGGAACAAGACGCTTCGCCGTATCGTATTTCGACCTCTCGCCGTAGGCGCTCAACTTCGCACCCACTTCACTCGGCAGTTCCTTCTCGGCGCCTGGCTTTCCCTTGCCACACCCCGCCGTTAACCCAGCTGCCGCCAGGCTCGCAGCCGTAATGAATTTCCTCCGATGCATTGCGTTTAGCCTTCCTTTCGACGACCACTGCTCGTCACTTTTCATCTTGGACTGCCTGCTATTCTACGAGCGCCCTGGGAATTCCCGTGCTCCGAGAAACCATTATTGTTTATCCAGCACTCGGACCATGGTTGCGGCTTTCACCATGGTGTGGTCCGCGAATGTCCAGAGGACTTTCTTATCGCGATTGATCTCAAAGGCGTGAGCGCCCTTGCCCTCCTGGCCCCGAAGAAAGTTGCCAATGACAAAGTTGCCGTTGTGCAGGACTTGCAGGCTCGTGATCCAGGTGAGATTTAACTCGGGCACGTCCTGAGCGGCGAGTTCCCAGACAATCTTCCCGGCGGAGGTTACCTCGATCACGCGCTTCTGAGTTCCACACGCAACCAAAGTATTCCCATTGGGAAGGCGCAACGCTTCATAGACATCGGCGAGCCCAGTGGCTTCCCACGCGACCTTTCCGTTGGGATCAACTTCCCTTGCCGCGCCCTCGGCCTCGATCGCCGCGAGCACGTTTCCAGTTTTCAGCCGGTGGATCAGGCGTAGTTGCCGATGGAAAGCCTCCTCGCGGTTGGGAACGTTCACGGAGGAAACAACCTCACGTTTGGGATTGACCTCGACAATTCGACTGGGTCCTTGTTCTGCAAGCAGCGTGTTTCCGTTGGGCAACCGTTCACCAGCCAACACTTGTGGGCACTGGCTGACATAGTCCCAGACCACGTTTTGTTTGCGATCGATTTCTCGAACGCCGGTGGGTTTGCCTCCGTAGGCGTAGAGTAGATGCTGCTTCGGCAGGATCTGGAACATCACACAGATGCTCGGAGGCTTGTGTTCCCAGGTCAGCTTGCCCTCGGGCGAAACCTCAATGAGCCGATTTCCACCCGGCCCCTGATATTGCGCCACCAGGATACGGTGCCGGTGCGGTGCTTCGCCGGCAATGAGCAGGGAACTTGTGGACAGAATCCACAAACAGACCATCAGCCATTTCCATCGCATTGAGATCCATCCTTTCAGAAAACGAACCTTTCCGCTGGGAAGGAGTTGGGCGATTGCTAGGTTAAGCACATCTCCCGTCCCAACCCCCCCTAAAGCCCCCCCTTGTCCAAGGGGGCGACGTGGCCAATCGCACATCCAATTGGCTGGAAGGGGTATCCTCAACCTGCTCGCACCACCGGCTGTACCGATGATCCGTAGATTCTTCCAGCCTTTACCGTAGCGATGGGAACCAGTTTTTGATGCCCTAGCCGGGTTTGTTTGAGGGCGTCCATATACTGGAAATCTCCTTCAACAAGCGAAAACAGAGCCACATCCGCCGCTGCCCCGACTTTCAACGTTCCCAGCCCATTGGGAAATCCAAAGAGGTTGGCGGGATTGGTGGACGCTCGCTGAATCACCTCGTCCAGAGTGAGCCCGAGATGGAGGAACTTCGACAGCGTCGTTGCCAGATCGAACACAGGGCCATTCACATTGAACTGATGCACGTCGCTTGAAATTGTTCCTGGCGTCACGCCTTGTTTGAGTGCCTTTTCGGCCGTATCGAAGGAGAAACTTCCCGCGCCATGCCCGACGTCCAGATGAACGCCACGGGCCATGGCGCTTCGAACTTCCTTGAGCACCGTGCCCTGGTCATCCAGGATGCCGCCGTTGCTACCTCGGAAGCTGTGCGTCACCACGTCACCTTTGGACATCTCTGAAAGGATGACAGGCAAGGGAGTGTGCGTGTCACCAATATGAACCATCAGGGGCAAGCCGACTGCGGATGAGGCTTCCTTGGCGAGCTTGAGCGCTTGCAAGTCGTTCTCTCCTGCAATAGGTCGTGAGAGGCGCACCTTGATCCCGAGAATGACGTCGCGATTCCGTTCAATGGTCCGAATGGCGAGCTTGGGATTTGCATAGCCCAGATTGAGCAATTCACCGTAAGGATTATCTTCTGAATAGGTGGATTGCCCCACGACGGAGATGTTCAAGAGAGCAAAGACGCGCGTGTCCACAACGTTGATCACATTCCGCCGGAATCCAGGGAATGTGTGGGCACCGGAAGAGCCAGCGTCGACTACCGTTGTCACTCCCTTGGCAATGCAATTCGGGTCCGCTGGAATGCCAAGCGGTGCCACGCCGTCGTAAACATGGACGTGGACATCAATCAAACCCGGCGTAACGATCTTTCCTCGTGCGTCGAGTACCTGCTTGGCTTGTGTCTCGCTTAGGTTCTCCGCCAAGGCCGCCACTTTGCCATCGCGAATCGCGATGTCACGAAGCGCGGAAATTCGCTGCGACGGATCGACAACCTTGCCTCCCTTCACCAATAAATCAAATCCACCCTGCATCGGCCTGGCCATCCCCAGCAGGTTCTGCCAGCCCTGGCCAAAGGCGCAGACTAGTGAACTTCCCACAGCCGCCTGGCGTAAGAACTGTCTTCGATTGTGGGAGTGAGGTCTCGAGATTCCCATGCACATGGCTAGTCCTCCGAAATAGGACAACAATCAGTCTGCTCTAATGAACTAGTGACCAGATTTCGCTGGCCGCCGATTCTAACTCTTCTCTCTACAATTCTCAGCAAAGTAGTTCTCGAGCCGAAGGGAGTCGTCATCCTGATCGGTCTCGGGAAGCTTGACGCCTTTGCAATAAATTCGAGACAAACCGAAAACGAGGCGATAATCTCGCATCGAACATTCCAAGGAGGCAGGTATGAGCATGCCCGATTGTACTCTTCGCACCATCTTGAAAAATGCGGTTCTCATGTTGCTTTCTTGCGGCTTGATGTTTGGACAGGCGTCTTTGGCGTCAAACGATCAAGGAGCAAAAAAAACGACTGGCAAGCAGTTTCGCTTTGAGGCCGTCAACGACAAGTCGCTGAAGCTTTGGGAAGGTGAACAGCCCGTTTTTGTTTACAATCATGGGGTCATAACGAGCCAGAGCGCTCTAAACGCCCAACCACGCTCATCCTACTTTCACCCGGTTTACGGACTGGATGGTGAAGTTCTAACGGATGACTTCCCGAAGGATCACGTGAACCATCGCGGGCTGCACTGGGCTTGGCCGCATATCAAGATCGATAACCAGGAAGTCGATCTTTGGAGTCTGCGGGACATTCGGCATGAGTTCCAGCGTTGGCTGACAAAAGAAACAAATTCGAAAGGTGCGATACTGGGTGTAGAGAATGGCTGGTTCGTTGGCAGCAAACGAGTGCTGCTGGAGCAAGTCAAGGCGACGATCTATCCAACTTCGTCGCAAGGTCGCTTCATTGATTTGGAACTAGCTCTGACGCCGGAAGGAAGTCCCATCAGCCTTTGGGGCGCCGAAGGTAAGAGTTACGGTGGACTGACCCTGCGGTTCGGACCCCGCTCAAAAACGATCGTGACGGTGCCTTCGCGACGATCCAAAGAGGATCTGCTCATCACGCGTCTTCCGTGGGCAGATCTGTCGGGAGACCTGGCAGGCAACGACAATCTGAGCGGCGCCGCAGTTTTCGTACATCCGAAGCACCCAGACTATCCGCCTACATGGATGACTCGAGAGTACGGACTGCTTGCAGTCGGTTGGCCGGGAATCGCGCCGCAATCGCTTCCTGCGGGCAAGACTGTTTCCTTGCGTTACCGAATCTGGGTTCATCGCGGAGTTCCTGAGGCTTCGGAGATTCAGAAGGCCTACGACGCCTATCGCAACGCAAACAAGGATTGAGAGCTGTTGGCGTCACATCAAATCCATCTGGCCAAGAGCCGCCTTTGTTATCCCCGTAAGGTGCGTTGCGCAATTTCAACACACCAAATCACTGCCGGGGTGGTGCGTAAAAAAAGCGCGACCCACACTAGATGTCTATCGAATCTGGATTCATTTACGTCGTTATCTCTTAATCTGCTTCACGCTACCAAAGACTCGGCCAACCTTGACCTTGGCTTCAAATTTGACTGGCACCCGGTGCGCATCGTCGGAGAACCAGACCAGAAACGTTCCACCGCCCTTAAACAGTCCGCCGAAAACCGAAACAGTCTCCAACTTAAAGGCGGAAAATCGCCCGGCGATTGCCTCAACGGTTTCCCTTTCCTTGACTCTTACCTCAACTTGCTTGACGGCGCCATCGTCACTCAGAACGAGCGGGAACTTGTTTCCCGAGCTCAACTCCTGCAAACGGGTTACATAGATTCCAGAAAGAATGTCCTGTACGCAGGCTGGGACGTCTTTCACTTCTTCGTCTTTCAATTGTGCAGGGGGCGTCTTGGCAGCGTCGTAGGCGAGATAGTGACCCGTGCCGCGCTCGGCGTCGAACGTCAGCACAATATCGCGAAGCCTCTTTCCTTCTCGAAGCTTCTTGGTCATTTTCAGGGAGCAGAACCCGCGTGGGTCGACGATGGACTCAAAGGAGTCGTCCACGGTGACGCCGGTTAGTTTTGGAAAGAACCCGGAAGAAACAGCACGAGCCGCGATGCGATGGACTGCCTTGCCGTCGAGCCGGGCATCGTGTTGGAACTGAATCGTAAGTTCTCCCGCGCTGATTGTGGGGAGGAAGAACATCCAGGCAGGCGGATCCCAGCGGATCTCGTAGACGAGGGTTTCTCCCGGCGGGATGACTTCAGTGGCGGGCCGCAAGTTACTGGCCGCGGCAGCGGGGAGAAGCGGAACCGAGAGCAACAAGACCAGCAATCCAATCCGAAAACTGGATGATGGCAGAGCCTCGCCTCGGGATTTCATGTCTACCGTGCGAATCGGAGGCTGTTTAGAATTCGCTGAAAGACTGGGTCGTAGTTCCGGCTGTCTTCTTCAGGAACAACCGAAGCGAAGTAAAACAACTCTCCATTTCCGAGGGAGCTAGTCAGCACGGTGACGACTTCGGTACGTCCCGTGACAGGGGATCTTCCTGCCAGACGGGTTGCCAACCCTGATCGGCCTCCGATGCGGGCGTTCTGGGAACTGTTTTCCTGTCGCAAATGAGGGTTCCCCTGTAACAGACTCTCCAGATACTGCTGAGTTGCTTGGCGCAAATTGGAGCTGCCGACCGGTTCGGTGCCGAACAAGACACCGTGAGTGAGACCCCTCTCTCCGTAGGCGCCCTCTGGAACATACGTTACTCCTGTCTCTCCGCGAAACTCGCGCCAGTTGTCGGGCACGCCAAGCTGAACCCGGTTCGTCTGCACTTGGCGATAACTGGATGACGGAGGCTCAACGCGGCCCGAGTAAGTGCCCTCGTCGGTAGGCTGCCTCTGACCTTGCCCAGGCTGCCGGCCTTTGGGTGGTGCGGGCATGGCTCGCAGGCGCTGTTGGACGCGCCGGAATGTAGCGGTGTCTCGTGTGCGCGAAGAATCCACCCTGAGCAGGCGCGCCTCCTGTTCGATGCGTTCGTAGCGCTTTCCTGGGTCGGGGTGGCTGCTCAACCATTCTGGAGCGCCACGGCCACCTTGCTCTTGAATTGTACGAAACATGTTCGCAAGGTCGCGTGGGTCATACCCGATTCTGGCGATGAGCTGGGCGCCCAGGATGTCTGCCTGGCTTTCGTACTTCCGGCTGTACTTCAAGGCGCCAGCTCCGAATCCAATCTGGCTTCCCATCCCGATGATGTCACCGAGTCCTCCGCCAATGACACCACCGGCGATCTGACCCAGGATGGAACCGATTTGAAATTTCTGTGCTTCGGTGGCCTGGGCTGTCGCATGGCGAAGCACAACGTGGCTGATCTCATGCCCCATGACACCCGCCATTTCGCCTTCGGTTTTTGCCGCTTCAATCATGCCCCGATTCACAAACATCGGGCCACCCGGAAGGGCAAAGGCATTGATCTCTCCTGCATTGACGACTTTGAAGGTGTAATGGAACTGGGGCTGGCGGAACTCTGCCGGGATGGCTGAGACGATGCGCTGTCCCACGTCGTTAACGTACGACTCAATCTCGGAGTCGCGAAGCAGCGGTAACTGTTGCTGAGCCTGCGCGGCAGCTTCGCGCCCCAACTTCACATCGTCTTCAACTTTGTATTTGTTTTTGGGCATCTCCAAACGAGTGCCCTGTGCAAAGAGTAAACCGGACAGGGTCAGGAAAACGATCGCCTGGCAGCTCTGTTTCAAGTACTTCCAACCAGATTTATGATCTCTTATTTCTCTCATCTACGCCTCCGTTGAACTAGCGTGCGAAGGTGTCCGAAAAAGCATGGCGATCGAATATGATGCTATTGACCACCAGAAGGTTCGATGATGCCTCAGCCGCTGCGGTAGCTTTTGACGGATCCACAGACCCCAGCTTCTCCTGATTCGGTCCCAAAAGCTCCAATTTCAGTTGAACAATGTTCAGGGTTTGATCCCAACTGTCGGATTTCGAGAGTTCGACAGCCTCTGCTGCCCAACTGTCACCCTTCTTTAGTGGGAAGCTCATGCTGTGCTTTTCGTCAAATTCCTTCATGCCTTCATACATCCAATACACTCGGCCTGCTGCGCCGTCTACAGCACATCTGTAGTTCATGACGATGCTGTCGAAGTATCGCGCTGGAACGTTCAGTGCTGGACTCGAAAACCCCAGATCTTTGGCAAATGATAGTTGGATTTGGTCGCGTAGATTCTCCGACAGCAGCTTCGGCAGCAGTGGTTCAGCCAAGGTCTTGTTCCAGCTCCAGCGCTCAAAATCAGCCAGGCGCGACCATTCCAACAATACCGTGTTCGTCAGGAGCAATTGCTTGGCACGATCACCAACCTGTTGGCTATTGAGCCCGCCGGAGAACAAAGCTTTGCCAATTCCAAAGAGTGAGGCAGTGACGGACTGGGCAATCGTTTTGCTGACCGTGCTTTCTGAACAAAGGGTCCCAGGCTTCGCAGCGACATTCGTTTCGGCGGTTAGATAAGGGTTGTGAACATAGGTCCCGCCCCAACCTTCGATCTGCACTTGTGCGGCGACCGCCTTCACAGGGTCGCGGAAGAGGTCACCTTGCTCGATGGGTCCATCGTTGGCTTGATCCCAACCCCACGGCGGTTTCGCCGCGCAACCGCCGATGGGTCCGTTGAATGCGCTTCCAATCAGCATCGTCTGCCCGCCGGGCAGCGAGTACGAATCGCCGCAACAATACAGGGACGTGGTTCCGATCTCTGACCGCTTCGCCCAGAGGGTGTCTTCAATGGATATCAGGTCGTAGCTAACGTCGGGATCGATGTTGTTTCTTGGTACTTCAGCTCCCCTCCCGGCAAAGCGATAAATAATTCCCGGATGCTTGAAATCCTGATTACGGACCTGTTCTGTCGCAGCTTTGACGCCGTGGCCTTCGGCTTCGATGAAGATGGCAGGCTGTTGGTGATGAGTTTCATCGACCTCTTTTAGAAACACGATCGAGCCATCCAAAGGCAGAGCATTCTTCCCCTTCTTGACACGCCGGTACTTTGGATTGTCATATCGATAAAAATGGTCATGCGCCAGCGTTTCCAAGAGAATCGGTCTACCCCAGGCTGTCTTGTCCTTTTCTATAACGAGCATGCAGCCTTCCATGTCGTTTTCATGTTCGGTCTTCGGTGCAATCCCCTCCAGCGGGCGCGCCGAATAGTCGCGCGGATGGTAGAAGGCGTACGTGATGAAAACGTGGTTCGTCGATTCAACAACGCCGTAGTAGACATTCGCCCGTAGCTCATACCGGTAAGCATTTCTCCAATTGTTGGAACCGTTCCAATCGCCGTCGTAGTCAAAGCGAGTGATGTAGTCCAAGATCGCCGATCTTGATTCCTGGTAAACCACTGGCGCGTAGTA
>Ga0075418_10002656_pt1 | contig 20548 bp, 16 predicted proteins | sample SoiMetdeltSBSDD2_FD_81776 | JGI IMG/M metagenome (GOLD analysis project Ga0075418, IMG submission 81776) | Bulk soil microbial communities from a Populus tree surrounding site in Tennessee, USA - Soil MetaG P. deltoides SBSDD2 | ecosystem: Environmental > Terrestrial > Soil > Tree plantation...
CGTGGTTGAGATGCTGCGCGAACGTCAGCAGCGTGTCCCTCGCTTCCGCCGCACGGCCGGTGGACAGCGAGAGCCCGTCGAGGCTGATCATCGTGTCGCGGCCCCAGTCCGTGAACCAGTGATAGCCCGCGATCACCGTGCGCGGCGAGTCGCCCGCCGCGGCGATGCGCGCTTCGTCGGCCGCGCGCGCGGTCGGACGAATGAGGAACTGATCCGCGGCGAGCACGAGCTGGGCGGTGAACTCGCCGGCGCCGTTCGTTCCCGCTTTCTCCAAAAGCTTCGCGTGACGAATCGCATCCGCTTCGAGCACATCGCGCAAGTTCATCGCCCGCACGACGTCCCACGACTCGACCGACGCGATGATGCCCGCGTCTTCACCGCCGCGCAGACCGATGCGCATGACGCCCGGACTCCACAGCGGACCTTCGTGCTCGTAGCCGCGGCTTCGTTCGAGCCGGTAAATCACCTGCACGACTTTCTGTGGATCGGACTCGAACGCGACCGACGTTCCGATCATTGCGATGCGCAGCGTCGGATATTCGTTCGACTCCGTGATCTCGATCTCGTTCTCGTTCAGGGTCAGCGTGCACTCGTTGTCCTCGGACAAGAGTCCTTCGTGCGGACGGAAATTCACCGACGGCCGCAGCTTCAGCATCAGTCCCTCGGGACCGCGCAGCAATCGATAGACGATGTACGTCGTGTTCTGCGCGTACGGCATGACGACGCGCTTCTCGATCTCGACCGCGTCGTTTGCGAAACGCCACAGCGGAATGCCGCCTTCGAGCGAGAACTCGACGAGCGCGTCGGGATAGTTGATCTCGCCCGTGCCGTGCTCGTCACCACTCAATCGCAGATGAAGTCCATCCGGACCGTCGATCCACTCTTCGAGATGATTGAGCATCATCGTGCGGCCTAACGGCGAAGGCATCGCGGCGATGAGCTTTCCGTGAAAGCGACGCGTGCACGCGCCGCCGAGGGTGCCGGACGCGTAGCCGCCGAGGCCGTTGGTCACGATCCACTCGCGCTCGACCAGATCCACGAGCGGCTCGCCTCGCTTCCATCCGCGTTGAAAGGGGTGTGTGGTCATCGTGTTGGAGAGTCGTGCTGAAGGCGTGCCTGCGCGTGAGTTGCGGGTTGCGGGTTGCGAGTTGCGCGTGGCGCCGAGGTACAATCGCGATCCCACCTGAGCCGCGACGATCGCTCGCGCCACATGTTCTTATGCAGACATTTGAAGATCTGAAAGTCTTTCAGGCCGCGCTCATGCTGCGCGTCGAGGTGCATCACATGACGCAGACGTTTCCGAGGCACGAGCTATTCGGAATCGTCTCGCAAATCCGACGCGCGGCGGGATCGGTAACGCGCCACATCGCAGAAGGACAAGGACGCCTCACGTTCGGTGAGTGGCGTCAGCTTCTGAGCCAGGGACGAGGTTCGCTGTTCGAAGTCGAAGCGGAATTGCTTGCAGCACGCGAGCTCGGCTACATCAATGAAGCAACGCTTCGTGCGATGCAGCGGCGTGTCCGCGAAGTCGGTGGCATGCTCATGGGCTTGATTCGCTACGTTCGAAGACGCGAAGAGCAGGCCCGATCACGAAACCGCTCGCGGAACTCGCAACCTGCAACTCCCAACTAACGTGCGAGCAACTCGAGCACGCCCGCCACCGCCCCCCGCACTCCCGTCCGCAACACGAGTGCAGGGTCGACGGGCGCGAACTTGCTCGAATGCAATCCCGGTTGTGCTCCGGCTTTCAGTGCGGCGGGATCGGCGGCGCCTAACGCGAGCATGGCGGTGGGGATTTGGTCGGTGGTACCGAAGAGGCCGAAGTCTTCGCTGACCATGGCGGGGTCGATGAGGACGACGTTGTCGGTGCCGATCTCGCGGGCGATGGCTTTGGCGAGGCGATCGGTCAGTGCGGGATCGTTGAACGTCGAGGCCACGGATTCGTGATCGAGGCGTTCGTAGATGGGCATGCGGTCTTCGGGGACGCCGTTGGCGAGGGCGATGCCTTTGGGGATGCGTTGGATCGATTCGACGACGCGCTGACGAACCGTGGGACTCATCGTGCGCACGGTGAGGAAGAGGCGCACTTCATCGGGAATGATGTTGCGCTTGGTGCCGCCTTCGATCTTGCCGACGGTCACGACGACAGGATCGAGGGGTGAGCGCTCGCGGCTCACGATCGTCTGCAGTGCGACGATCGTCTCCGCGGCCATCACGACCGGATCTTTCGTCGATTGCGGCGAGGCGCCGTGTCCGCCGACGCCGCGAATCGTGAGATTGATCGAGTCGGTCGCGGCCATGAACTGGCCGGGACGGTAGCCGATCTTTCCTGCTTCGAGCGTCGCCCAGTCATGCAGCGCGATCGCGAAGTCGGGCTTGCCGAATCGCTCGTACAAACCATCGGCGAGCATGCCTTCGGCGCCGCGAACGATTTCTTCGGCGGGCTGGCCGACGAGCATCACCGTGCCGTGCCACTGCGACTTGAGATCGGCGAGCAGCTTCGCGGTGCCGAGGAGCGTGGTCATGTGCACATCGTGTCCGCAGGCGTGCATCACACCGCTGTTCTGACTCGCGTACGGAAGACCGGTCTGCTCAGTGACCGGCAACGCGTCCATGTCGCTGCGCACGAGCACCATCGGACCTTTGCCGTTGCGCAGAATGGCCACGACGCCGTAGCACGTCGCGTTCGGATCCCTGTACTTGCCGACGCGCTCCGTCACTTCGTATCCGAGCTCGCGCAGGCGCGTCGCCAGAAACGACGACGTCTTCGCTTCCTGCGTCGACAGCTCCGGCATCCCGTGAAGCGTCTTGTAGGTATCGAGCAGCTTCGGGATCTCGCGCGCGACGCGCTCCTCGAGCGACTGTGCGGAGATCGATGTGGTGACGAGGAGTGCGAGTGCGAGGTTGCGCATGCGGCGGCGAGTTTAACCCGCGACACCGCTCGCGACGACGTCCTCCGCCACCGCGACCTGATTCTTCCCGTGCTTCTTCGCGTAGTACAGCGCGGCGTCGGCGCGGGAGATGAGGTCTGCGCTGGTCATGCCGTCGCGCGGATAGACGGCGACGCCGATGCTGACCGTGATGAAGAGCGTGCGCTCGAGCTGCGGGAGCGGGAACTCATGGCGCTCGATGATCTCGCGCAGGCGATTCGCGGCGTCGCGCGCAGAGTCGGCGGGCGTGTCGGGGAAGATGAGCGCGAACTCCTCGCCGCCGTAGCGCGCGACGACGTCGCTGTCCCGCGCGTTCGTCATCAGCTCCTCGACCAGTCCCTTGAGAATCTCGTCGCCCACCGGATGCCCGAATGTGTCGTTGATCTTCTTGAAGTCGTCGATGTCGAGCATCGCCAGCGCGAGCTCGTGTCCCGTGCGCGAATGGCGGTGAATCTCCCGGCTGAGCGCATCCTGGAAGTAGCGATGGTTGTAGGCCGGCGTGAGGACGTCGATGATCGTGAGGCGCTTGATCTCGTCGTACTGACGCGCCGACTGCAGCGCCGTGACGGCCTGCGTGGCGAAGACCTCGAGCGTGCGCACTTTCTCGATCGACGGAATGCGTCGATCGTGCGGCTCCCGCACCGACAGATAGCCGATGACCTGCTCGCCGCTCACGGTCGGATCGACGAGCGGAACGAGCAGGATGTCGTTCTCATGCCACTCGTCCGGCTTCAGAAACCCGCCATCCGCGTCTTCGGGGCGCACGAAGAAATCATGCTCGCTCTTGCGCAGCGCGGTGTGCGAGACGAAGTACGAATTCGACGCGCGGAACTCGGGATTGAAGAACGCCGCGATCTCGCTCGTCGAGACATGCTTCTTGCGCACGTCTTCCCAGACATCATCGAGACCCGCGTGGGCGCGCCTAACATATTCGTCGCGACGCGCGTCGTAGAGCGCGAAGACGACGTTCTCGAAGCCGACGGCGCGGCGGATCGCCTGCGCGATCCGCGTGAGCGCGGCGTCGACGTCGAACTGTCCGATGAGACTGTTCGACACATCGAGAATCGTGGTCATCGTCGCGGACTGGCTCTCGAGCTGAATCGTCTTCTCGCGCATCTCCCTGCGCAGCAGCTGATCCTGCAGGGAGAGCGCGGTCTGATTCACGAGCAGCGTGAGCAGGTTCAGGCTCCCCGCTTTCAGAATCGAGAGATCTTCGGTCTCGAACAGCAGAATGCCGTAGATGACCTCCGGCGTCTGAATGCCGATCAGCACCTGAATGGCCTTCCCGCTCGAGAGCGGGAACTTGCGCATGTCACTCTGAAAGACGAACGCGCGGCTCGGTGCGGACTGCGAGAAGCCGGCGGAATCGACCCAGCGCAGAATCTCCTGATCGGTCGGCATGCACTCGCCGAAGCGATACACCGTGCCCGGCACGTCGGGATTCGCTTCCCACGTCACGACGGCGCACGCTTTCATCTTCGCGAGCTTCGAGAGCAGCGACATGAGGCGCCGCAGCGTTTCGTGATCGGTCTCCGCGGAGAGAATCTGCGTCGAGCTTTCGGTGAGAATCGCCAGCTCGCGGTTGCGGCGCACGAGATCCGTGTTCTGCTGCGCGGCCTCTGCCTCGTTGCGCATCGCGAACGCGACGATGAGCACCGGAACGAACGCGACCGCGAATCCGCTGATACCCCACGTGCCGTGGAGCATCGCCTCGATGGCGACGACCGGCGTGACGAAGAGCAGCGTCTTTCCTTCGGCGATCAGGATGCGGCGGAAGTCGATCGGAGCCGGATCTTCTTCGAACCAGCGACGCACCGCGACGAAGAGAAGGTGCACGGCGATGTAGCCGACGAGCAGCAGTGCGAATCCGGCCATCTTCGCCGCCCGCTCGGCGTTGCGCGCCACCGCGACCGAGTAGAGCAGTCCGACGATCGAATACGACAGCGCGAGCTGCGCGGCGTTGTAGTACGGCTCGAGGCGATATGGTTTCTGCGTGAAGGTGCGATACGTCGCGTACGTGCCCGCGCCGACGAGCACGGACACGAGCGCCACCGAGGGGCTGTGAAAGATGACCACTGCGCCGAAAACCACAGCGGCCTCGAACCCGATCGATGCGTCGCCGCTTTCGATGCGCAGGAACGACGCGACCAGCACGAGCACCGCGAGCACGAGCGCCGTGCGCAGCTCGATCGCGGACAGCGTCAATGCCGCGACGACGAGAAGGCTCGAGCTCAACGTGATGATCCCGACCTTCCACCAATGGAAAAGCGCGCTGCGGGACATGGGCGTAGCGGACATTATAGGTTTTGAAGTGCGGTAGCGCCGAGCTACCGCTTTCCAAGGCCGCGGAGCGGCGACTCCGTCGCCGAAGAAAGCGGCAGCTGGGCGCTGCCGCACTCCAAACGCTTCGCGTACTATGCTGCGCGCCATGTGGGAAGCCGTGATCGGCCTCGAAGTCCATGCGCGACTTCTGACACGAACGAAAATCTTCTGCGGCTGCGCTCCCGAATTCGGAGCCGCCCCGAACACGCACGTCTGCCCGGTCTGCCTCGGATATCCCGGCGCGTTGCCGGTGCTCAATCGCAAGGCCGTCGAGCTCGCCATTCGCATGGGACTGGCGACCGGATGCGAAGTCCATCCGCAGTCGGTCTTCGCCCGCAAGAACTACTTCTATCCCGATCTTCCGAAGGGCTATCAGATCTCGCAGTTCGATCGCCCGCTCGCGACCGGCGGCCGCGTTCGCGACGTGCGCATTCGCCGCATTCACATGGAAGAAGACGCGGGAAAACTTCTGCATGAGCGCGACGCGTCGCTCGTCGATCTCAATCGCGCGGGCACGCCGCTCGTCGAGATCGTCAGTGAGCCCGACCTAACATCGTCCGAACAGGCGGCCGCGTATCTCACGCGGCTGCGCCAGATTCTCATGTACACCGAGGTGTGCGATGGGAACATGGAAGAGGGATCGCTGCGCTGCGACGCGAATGTGTCGGTGCGGCATCCCGGCGAGCCTCTCGGCACGCGCGCCGAGGTCAAGAATCTCAACTCGTTTCGCTTCCTGGGGCGCGCGATCGATTACGAGATTCAGCGACAGATCCAGGTGCTCGAGAGCGGAGGCCGGGTCGATCAGGAAACGCGTCTCTTCGATCCGAACGCCGGCGAGACGCGCGTGATGCGCTCGAAGGAAGAAGCGCACGACTATCGCTATTTTCCGGAGCCCGATCTCTTCACGCTCGCGGTCGACGACGCATGGGTCGAGCGCGTGCGCGCGTCGCTGCCTCCCCTTCCCGATGCGCGCATCGAGAAATATCAGCGCGAGCACGGCCTGTCGCTCGTCGACGCGGAAGTGATCGTCGCTGCGCGTGCGGTCGCGGATTTTTATGAACAGACCGCAATCGAAGCGGCGAATTCGCGCGCGGCCGCGAACTGGGTGCGCAATGAAGTGCTGCGCGTGCTCAACGATCAGAAGATCGAGATCGCCGACTACCGCGTCTCGCCCGCGATGCTCGGCCGTCTGATTCGTCTCATCGACAGCGGCGCGATCGGCGGTAAGGCGGCGAAGGAAGTCTTCGACGAAATGTCGGCGACGGGCGACGAGCCGGAGCGCATCGTCGAGCGCAAAGGTCTAACGCAGATCAGCGATCCGAATGCGATTCGCGAGGCCGCGCTGCGCGTCGTCGAGAAGAACGCGTCGCAGGTCGAGCAGTACCGCGCCGGAACGACGAAAGTGTTCGGCTTCCTCGTCGGTCAGTTGATGAAGGAAACGCGAGGGAAAGCGAACGCGGAGATGGCCAATGCGATCCTCAAGGAATTGTTAGATGCGTCGTGAATTGCCTTCACTTCCAATGCAAACACACTGATGTATCATCCGCCCGTTCCCGGTTGCCGTAATTCTCTCCGAAACAAACGACTTAGGAGGTCTTCCTTGCGATCCCTCAGATTGACCGTGGTAACGATCATGGCGTGCCTGCTCAGCGCGTCCGCATTCGCATCCGGATTCGCGATTCCCGAGCAGGGCGCAAAGGCCAGCGGCATGGCAGCGGCATTCGTCGCCACCGCCGACGACCCGAGCGCGATCTTCTACAATCCCGCCGGCCTCGCGCAGCAGCGCGAGATGGCCGTCTACGCGGGCGCGACGTTCATCAACTTCTCCAACGAATTCGTCGGTGATCCGAACAGCCCCGTGACCGCGGACGCCGAGGGCAAATACGACCGGCACACGTTCATCCCGCCGAACGCGTATTTCATCCTGCCGATCGGCAACAATCTCACCGTCGGCATCGGCACGTACGCCGCGTGGGGCCTGCGCACCGATTGGGCGGATCCGTGGGCCGGCCGCTACATCTCGCGCGACGCAGACCTGCGCACGCTGTCGGTGAATCCGACCATCGCATGGCAGACCTCGGACGGACGCTTCGCGCTCGGCGGCGGCGTCGAGTATCGCCGCGCGCGCGTGTTCCTCAATGCGAATCGCCTCTCGCTGAATCCGTTCACCGGCCGCGTCGCGGACGTCGCGAACACGCGTCTCGCGAGCGATTACGGCGACGACATCGGATTCAACGCCGGCATCCTGTGGAAGCCGAGCGATCGCTTCCGCGTCGGCGCGTCGTATCGCACCGACATGGACATCGAGCTCGAAGGCGACGCCGACATCACGCAGATCCTGACCGGCACGCCGCTCGACGCGATCGTCGCGACGCAGCTTCCGCCGGATCAGCCGATCTCCACGACGCTTCCCTTCCCCGCCGTGGCCGCGGTGGGCGTCGCGTTCAGCCCGAACGAAGACTGGGACATCGAGTTCGACATCAATCACACGACGTGGAGCCGCTTCGAAGCGCTCGACGTGGCATTCGAGACCACGCCCGCCGCGAGCTTCTCGCGCCCGCAGAACTGGGATGACACGACGGCGTTCCGCGTCGGCGTGAATCACAACGCCACCGACATGTGGGACGTGCGCTTCGGCGCGGTGTACGACAACAACCCGCAGCCGGTCGAAGCAGTGAGCCCGCTGCTGCCGGATTCGGATCGCATCGGCGTGACGGTCGGCACGGGATTGCACAAGGGACCGTTCGTTCTCGACTGGTCCGTGATGGTTTTGCACTTCAAGGATCGCAGCACCGAAGGACGCAATCCGGAAGGATTCAACGGCGTGTACCAAACCGACGCCGTGCTCTGGATGGCCAACCTCGGCTACCGCTTCTAGGAGGAGACCCATGAAAAACGTTTTGAAACTCGCAGCGGCAGTCCTCATCGCAGCAGTCGTCGCGGTTCCCATGTTCGCGGCTCGCGGCTCCGCGAACTTCACGCAGTTCGTCGCGCTCGGCGACAGCTATGGCGCCGGCTTCGAAAGCAACTCGCTCAACGAACGGCATCAGGTGTGGAGCTGGCCCGCGGTCGTCGCGCGTCAGGCCGGTCTCACGGTTTGCCCGGTGACTGCGACAGCGACCACGCCCTGCTTCGCGGTGCCGCTCGTGTCGTTCCCCGGATTCTCGAACGAGCTCCTGCTCAACAGCGTCGTTCCCGCTCCGGTCATCGCGCCGGCACCGGGACAGGCGGCGCCGTTGATGCTGACGTTCGGCCGTCCTTTCAACAATCTCGCGGTTCCGGGTGCGACCGTCGGCGCGCTGCTGACCGTCACCGGTGCCGAGCCTCCGACGCAGGGCGAGCCGACGGTGGTCACGATGTCGCGCTTCATTCTGCGCGGACAGGGAACGCAGATCGCGCAGGCGGTCGCGCTGCATCCGACATTCATCGCGCTGTGGATCGGCGGCAATGACTATCTCAATGTCGCGTTCAGCGGCACGCCGGCGACGCTGACCTCGGCCGCCGATTTCAAGACCCGCTACGAGGCGGTGCTCGATTCGCTCATCGCCGGTGCGCCTAACGCGGGGATGGTCGTCGGCAATCTGCCGGCTCCGGCGGGTCTCGTTCCGTACCTCACGCTCGTGCCGCCAGTGCTCGTCGATCCGACGACGCGCCAGCCGATTCTCATCGGCGGACAGCCGGTGTTTTTCATCGCCAAGGACGGCAACGGTGGCGTCGGACAGGTCACGCCGGGCACACTGATTCCGCTGCACGTGCGCGACAAGCTGGCGCAGGGCTTCGGCCTTCCGCCCGCGCTGAAGAACATTCCGCCGTTCAGCCTTCTCCCGCACACCGGCGAGCCGCTGGAGGCGAACGATGTGCTCACGCCGGCGGAGATCGCGACGGTGATCGCGCGCGTGGCCGAGTACAACGCGATCATTCAGCAGGCAGCGTCGGCGCGAAACATTCCGGTCGCGGACGTCAAAGGATTGTTCGATCGCGCGGCGGCGACGGGCGGCATCCAGCTCGGACCGGTGAACGTGAACAGCGCGTTCATCAGCGGCGGTTTCTACAGCCTCGACGGCTTCCACCTGACCGACCTCGGATATCTCCTCTTCGGCAACGAGTTCATCAAGACGATCAACGCGGGATATGACACCGAGATCCCACTGGCCGGCATCTGGCAGCTCTACTCGAACAACGGCGCGTTCTTCCCCGATACCGCGAACAACCTCACGTTCACGGAGCCGAACCGCGGAATGAGCGACGCGGCAGTGAAGAACATCGTCACGTTCTGGGCGCAGCCGACGGTGAAGCGACTGCGTGCAGTGGGACACTGACCTAACATCGACCTAACAAAAAAAGGCGGCCTAACAGGCCGCCTTTTTTGTTGCCGGTTATGCGTCGTCAGGTGCCGGCCGGTCGTCCGCGCGGCGACGGCCTGGAGATGTCGATCATCGCCATGCGCTCCTTCTCGTCGTACCAGCAGTGGAAGCGCTTGATGCCGGGGACGTCGATGTCGTAGAAGCGGAAGAAGCTCGGGACGTGGAGCGAGGTGGATTTTTCGGACTGGCGTATCTTCGCCGCGCCTTCTTCCTTGCGGTCGAGCGGGCGAATGCCGATCACTTTGCGCTTTTTGTCGTAGTAGAGATTCGCGCTGCTCTTGCCGCGAAGCCTGAGCATGTTCGCGACGGGAGACGGCAGGCGGATGAGTCTCGACTGAACGATGGTCGCCGAAGCGGGAAAGCGTTCGAACTCAGGCTGCGGCTCCCATTTCTCAAAAGCCATAAACCGACTCCTCACCCCACACAGACCGCTTAGGCTTACGCTGCATGATCATAAAATTTGGAATCATTTTGTCAACAATTAATCGCACGAGTTTCGCGGACGGGAAAACGTGCAGCGAGCGCTGGGAAATTCTAAGTTATTTAAAATAGCTACCAGAATCAGCGGCTAAAAAGGGCGGATTTTGTGGGTGGTGTCGGGGCCGATCGGGCTGCTTTGTGGCGCCCTCAGCGGTATTGCGTTCGGCTCGCTCGTGGCTTAGCGTCCTTTCCGTCATCCGGTACAACTGACGATGCGCCTTCTTTTCGCGGTCCTCATCGCGCTGCACGCCCTGCCCCTGTTCGCTTTCTCGGGTGAGGAGCACATCGACATCTCCAACACCGCACTGGCCATCGCCATCTCTGCGGCGTTGAAGGAATGTCCGTGCGCGGACGACTGCTGGCTCGTCAACGGAGATTTCGAACGATTGCTCACGCGCGAAGCGATCGGCCAGCGCATCAGCTACGGCGATCTCGTTGCGTTCGCCGATCGCGCGTCGTCGGTCGAGGCGTACTTCGATACCACGCGCTCGACGCGAGGATTGCCTCGATCGCTCGATGACGTGGCCTGGGCGCACATCCGCTCGGTGTGGGCGAACTCGATGCGCAACTACCAGGCGCTGCATCTGAATCAGGCGCACTTCCAACACGGAGCGCTCTTCAATCAGCGTCAATGGCACGAGGCAGCTGTTCGGTCGGCAGCGCGCGGAGAGCTCGGCGCTGCGATTCTCTACTCCGCGTATTCGGATCACTTCCTTCAGGACTTCTTCGCGCCCGGTCACGTGATGGCCGTGCGCGTCTCGAGCGATGACGCCGTCTCGCTAACGGTTCATGACCGATACAACGAACAAGGACTCTACTTCGCGATCTCGCCGGACGCCCATCCCTGGATCGAGGATCTCGCACGAGTCGCGGCGGACGTTCGCGAGATTCCAGCGGTCGTCGACGAGCAGCATCGCAGCCTGCCGTTCGTCTGTCTCCGCGAGCTGGGCACGAAGCCGCTCCGTATTGAGTTGCACGGAGATGGCTCGCTCGCTCGAGAGCACGTTCAGGCAGCGTTCCTCACGCTCGTGACGGCGCGATCGATACTCGACGTCCTGCTTTCCTATTGCCAGCGGAAGGAGATCAACACGTTCGCGAGCTACAAATGGGAGTGGAATCCCGTCGCACAACAGCTCGCCGATCGCATCGCCGATCTCTCGGGACCACTGGCCGCCAATGCGGTGGGCGAATATCTCATCCCGACGCAAGACGTCGAGCTTCTAAAGGATTTCGGCTTCCGCTGGCCGACGCTCGTTGCCGGAACAGGTCTGCAATTCTTTCCGGGAAACAGCGAATCGGGACGGTGGTATCTCGACGTCGATGTTCTCTACCGCACGTTGAATCTTCCCGAGACCCTTCGCGCGCGTGGCCGCGAAGTACCGACCGTCATGCCCATCCAGTCGGTCGCGTACTTCGCCGTCCTCAACTACACGGGCGACGACGACATCCGCAGCATCGGGGCCGGCACGCGCATCAGCTATCCGATCCCGCGCATCGACGTGCAGGTGAACGTCTCCCCGGGTGTGCGTTACTTCCACGGCGTCGACTCGGGCTTCCGGCCTTATCTCGGCATCGACACGGCGATGGGATTCGGCATTCTGTTCTTCCGCGTCGGCGCGTATTACGACTACAGGGCGAAGCACGGCTCGCTCGCGCCGGGCTTCGCGATCCGCTCGGGCGTGAGCCTCGTGATTCCGACGTCGAAGCTCAAACGGCGTGCGCCACGAGCGGCGCGCGCCGTTGATCGAAGGTTCACGTCAGATTCTGAAAGATGAACGTGCCGACCTTGCCCGCGGCTCCGGTTAGGCCATTCGCACCGTTGGCCCCATTCGGACCATGATTGGCGTTGCCACCGTCCGCGTCAGACCACAGAATGCCGTCGTCGCCATCACCGCCGACGCCGCCCGCGCCGCCGAGGCCGCCAATCGGTCCCTGGCCGCCCGGCCCGCCAGCTCCGCCGGAGATCTCATGTTCCACCGGGCCGATGTTGAAGTCGTCGTCGTAGAGCAAGTGAACGGTTCCGCCGGATCCGCCGTCGCCACCGCGCCCGCCCGCCGCGCCGTTGCCGCCTGCTCCGCCACCGGCGCCGTCTCCTCCAGGCTCGCAGTCGTTTCCACTGCCTCCGTTCCCGCCTTTGCCTCCGTTGCCACCGCCACCGCCGTTGCCGCCTACCCCTCCCGCGCCGCCGTTGGCAAGGAAGGTCACGCCGCCATTGAACGTCTTTACGGTCCAAAGGGTCACCTTCCCGGCTCCTCCCGCGAATCCGTCCGTTCCGCTTTGCCCGTCCTGCCCGGCTCCACCTGCTTGACCGGCTTGCGCCGGCGTGTCGCTAAAGTACGAACATGCTGCGGGGAGGCCATCGGCTCCGACGTGTCCGGCAGCGCCGCTGCCTCCGTTGAGTCCTGCAGCTCCCGCGTCTCCGCTGCGATCGATCGTGCTGGTCATCGTGCTCTCCTCATGCAAGACTGCCTTGCAGTTTTCCCTGGACGTTGACGAACAGAAAATCCGCGCCACCCGTGATGCGCGCCCCTTCATGCATGAGGAGGTTGCCGAACCGGAGGTTCCGCACGTCCGGTCCGAGATTCAGCGTCGCATTCGGCTCGATGATCGTGGTGTCGAGTTGAATCGTTTCGACATAAACCGCGAGACTGAGAATCCATAACGGGAGCTTGAAGTCGATCAGTCGAACGACGGCTTGGTCGTCCTGGTCGTGCACGCGACGTTGCCGCTGTTCGAGCTGCACGAAACGGGGCATGCGCTCCTCGACCGGAAGCGCGGACAACACTGCTCTCACCAGAGCCGCGCTCAACCCGCCGATCTTGCCGCATGCGTCTTCGCGTAGCAGAGTGAACGCACGCGTGTCGCGAACGGCCTCGTATTCTCGAGCGTCCGAGAAAAGGGCCGGCCGCTCCAGTTGAAGACCAGCCACGGTTTTCAGGGCTCGCGCCGATTTCGTACGCAGTGCGACGATCTTACCGCCCAGCCTCGACGCATTTGCGAGTGACAACTTCACCTCACGTCCCGCGGGTACGCGGAACTCTCCTCTAGGCATCACTTCCTCCTCGGTACTGATGTTGTGCTGGGGTTGGCCTGCGCGTGTGCGGGGTTGGTGTGCGCTGACGTATACAAGGTAGTGCGGCGAAAGCCGCAAACGTTTCAGGAAGGCGCAGCATCGTGGCGCCGTATCGCCGATCGCGGCACGGCGCGCGCGGGCGCTGTCGGTCACCGAAAATACGCCCGATCGAGCGCCCGATACTGAATCGCCTCCGCCACGTGCGCGGACTCGATCCGCTCGACACTCGCGAGGTCCGCGATCGTGCGTGCGACTTTGAGGATGCGGTCGTGCGCGCGAGCGGAGAGGCCGAGGCGCTCGATGGCGGAGATGAGGAGACGCTGCGTCGAGGGATCGAGCGCGCAATGGCGGCGCAGGTGTCGCGAGGTCATCTCCGCGTTGCAGCGCGCGAAGCGCTCGCGTTGGATCTGGCGCGCCGCTTCGACGCGCTCGCGGATCGAGGACGACGGTTCTCCCGGTTCCACCGACGCGATCTCATCGGTCGTCAGCGCCGCCACTTCGACCTGCAGATCGATGCGATCGAGCAGCGGGCCGGAGATCTTCGCAAGATAGCGCGAGATCTGCGTGAGAGAACAGATGCACTCGCGGCGCGAGTCGTTGAAGAAACCGCACGGACACGGATTGAGCGCAGCGGTGAGCGTGAAGCGCGCAGGAAATGTCACGGTGCGCGCCGCGCGCGCGATCGTCACGCGTCCGTCTTCCATCGGCTGGCGCATCACTTCGAGCGTTTCGCGACGAAACTCCGGCAGCTCGTCGAGAAAGAGCACGCCGTGATGCGCGAGACTCAACTCCCCCGGCCGCAGCGGCGTTCCTCCTCCGGCCATGCCGGCCGTCGAGATCGTGTGATGCGGAGCGCGAAACGGACGTCGCGTCAGCAGTCCACCCTCCGCGGGCAGCACGCCCGCGACGGAGTGAATCTTCGTCGTGACGATCGCCTCGTCGAGCGAGAGACGCGGAAGGATCGAGGACAAGCGCTTCGCGAGCATCGTCTTTCCCGACCCCGGCGGTCCGATCATCATCACGTTATGTCCGCCCGCGGCCGCGACTTCGAGCGCGCGCTTCGCCTGTGCCTGTCCGTGCACTTCCGCGAAGTCGACGCCGTCGATCGGCTGCTCCGCCTTCACAACGGAGTGCGAGATATCGATCGGCTCGTCGCCTTTCAGATGTCTCATCAGCGCGACGAGATGCGGTACGCCGACGACGCGCATCCGCGGCACCGCCGCGGCTTCATTCGCATTCGCAGACGGCACGATCAGCTCGCGGATCGAGGTGTCTCCTGCGAGCGCCGCGGAGATCGAGAGTGTGCCGCGCACCGGCGTAAGTGTTCCATCGAGCGAGAGCTCGCCGACGAACACGCGTCCCGCGACGTCTTCCTTCGTCAGCACTTCGAGCGCGTGCAGCATCCCGATCGCGATCGGCAGGTCGAAACCCGAGCCTTCCTTTCGCACGTCGGCGGGCGAAAGGTTCACCGTGATGTGGCGTGAGGGAAACCAGAGATTGCAGTTGATGAGCGCGGACTGCACGCGTCGATACGACTCGCGCACCGCTGGATCGGGCAAACCGACGAGCGCGAACCCCGGCTGCTGCGCCGAGCGCGCGTCCACCTCGATGACGATTCGAACTGCATCAATTCCGCTGGTCGTGGCACTCCAGACTTTCGACAGCATGGCGCTGGCGACCCTGCGGAAGTCCCTGACCCCGAGGCTACCTCGGCGGGCATGGCTCGCGCAAGCGAGAGAGTCGAAAAGTCGTAAAGTCTCAGAGTCTCAAAGAAGCTCCGCTCTCGGCGAAGCTCTTTGCGACTTTGAGACTCTGAGACTTTGCGGCTATTCTCGTCGACTCGTAGACTCGTCGACTTGTAGACTGGCCATGCGCATCGCCGTTCCGCACAACACGTCCAAAGCCGCCGCGCGACGCAGAGTCGAGGAGCGGATCGGGCAGCTGCTCGGTCAGTTCGGAGATCGTGCGGAGGACGTCACGCACGAGTGGTCGGGCGATACGTTGCGATTCCGAGGAAAGGCGCGCGGCCTAACGGTGGAAGGTACGCTCGAAGTCACGGATGCGGCGGTGATCATCGACGGGAAGCTTCCGCTGATCGCCAGGCCGTTCGAGTCGCGCATCCGCCAGGCGGTCGAGCGCGAGGCGGAGCAAATCTTCCGCGCTTAGTTGACGTTGAAGATTTTCTTCAGCGCGTCGACGTTGGGATCGACGAACATCCGGCCATCGACTTCGACGGCGGGATCCGAGCCGAGGTGATGGATGTGCTTGTACTCCTCGGGACGAACCATCTCGTGATCGACTCGAAACTGCCTCAAAAACCCTGCCACTAAACTCGTTTTGTGCTTCTGACTTCCGGGGAAGAACCTTACGGTCATTCGCCTCCCCCTCCCTTTCCCGTGAATTGGCGCCGATTGTTGAATGTTGCGAACCTTAGGCCCGTTTCCGGCGGATGTCAAATAACGTGGGGTTCGTCACAGATTGGTGCTGGGTGTTGGGGTGCTGGGTGCTGGCGGTGTTTCGCCTGGACCAAATTCGGCCTAACTTGCGCCGTGCCAGTACCCAACACCCAACACCATTTCAAACCACTGCTCACGCAACCACCGCCTCCCGATATTGAATCTCATACAGCTTCCGATACAACCCACCCGTCTGCATCAGCTCGTCATGCGTGCCGCGCTCGCGGATCTCGCCGTGGTGGAAGACGAGGATGGTGTCGGCGGAGCGGATCGTGGAGAGGCGGTGGGCGATGACGATCGAAGTGCGGCCTTGGAGCAGGGTCTGGATCGCTTCCTGGATGAGATGTTCAGTCTCCGTGTCGATCGACGATGTCGCTTCGTCGAGGATGAGCACAGGCGGGTTGAAGGCGAGTGCGCGGGCGAAGGAAAGGAGTTGCTTCTCCCCCACCGACAATCCCGCGCCGCGCTCGCGCACCGCCGACGCGTATCCCTCGGGCAACCGCGAGATGAAGCGATCCGCCTGCACGCGCTGCGCGGCGATGCGAATGCGCTCCTCCGAGATCTCCGGATCGCCTAACGAGATGTTGTCGGCGATGTTGCCGGTGAAGAGAAAGAAATCCTGCTGCACGATGGCGAAGAGGCGGCGCAGCGATTCGATGGAGTAGCGGCGGATGTCGATGCCGTTGATGAGAATCTCGCCGCGCTGGATGTCGTAGAAGCGCAACAGCAGCGCGGTGATCGTGGTCTTCCCCGCGCCCGTGTGTCCGACGAGCGCGACGCGCTCGCCGCGCTCGACGCGGAAGGAAACGTTCTTCAACACCCAATCCTCATCGTTGTACGCGAACCAGACGTTGCGCATTTCGATCGAGTCGAAGTGCGTGACTTCGAGCTCACCCTGGTCCTGGATCTTCATCGGGGTGTCGAGCAGTTTGAAGATGCGCTCCGCCGCGGCCATCGCCGCCTGCAGGATGTTGTACTTCTCCGAAAGATCGGAGATCGGCTGGTAAAAGCGCTGCGAGTACTGGAAGAACGCGACCAGCGCGCCGATCGACAGCGTTCCCTGAATCACCTTTCCGCCGCCGTACCAGACGATGAGCGCGATGCCAAAGGTCTCGATCAACTCGATGACGGGATAGAAGACCGCGTAGTAGAAGATCGAGTCGATGTTCGCCTGCCGGTGCCGCTGATTCAGCTCGTCGAATTTCTCCGCTTCTTTTTCCTGACGATTGAACAACTGCACGGTCGACATCCCGGAGATGTGTTCCTGCAGGAAGGCGTTGATGGCCGCGATGCGCGCGCGAACTTGCCGATACGTGATGCGAGCGCCGCGGCGGAACCAGATCGAGACGAGCACGATGAACGGCGTGATGGAGAAGAGCACCAGGGCCATCTTCCAGTTCATCCAGAACAACATGCCGACGATGCCCACGAGCACGAAGATGTCGCCGAAGATGGCGACGAAGCCGGCGGTGAAGAGGTCGTTGAGCGCGTCGACGTCGGTGGTCACGCGCGTCATCAAACGTCCCACCGGATTGCGATCGAAGAACTGCACGTCGAGCCGCTGCAGATGTCCGAAGATCTGCTTGCGCAGGTCGTACATGATGTATTGGCCCATGAGATTCATGAGCACCATCTGCGTGTAGAGCACGGCGAAGCCGCCGACGAGCGTCGCCAGATACAAACCGGCCGCGATATTGATGCCGGTCAGCGGCGCGAGCTCGATGTTCCGCGCGGCGAGCCACTCCGCGATCTGCCTGCTCACGCCTAACGGCTCGGCGCCGCCCATCGGCTTCACGAACAGATCGATGGCAACCGCGGTGATGGCCGGTCCCGCGAGCTCGAGCACCGACGAGATGATGACGAGAACGACGGAGAACGCCGCGCGCCAGCGATACGGTCGAAGATACGTGAACAGCCGCAGTGTTAGGCGGCGGTCGAAGGCTTTGGCGGATTCGTCTTCGTGACGTTCGGTGACGTCCGCGCTCACGCCGTCTCCTCCAGCTCGTCCTCGATCGTTTGCCTTCGATACAGATCGGCGTAGTAGCCGCCGCGCGCGAGCAGCGCTTCGTGGGTGCCGCGCTCGACGATGCGTCCTTCTTCGAGCACGACGATGTGATCCGCGTCTTTCACCGAGGAGACGCGATGCGAGACGATCAACACCGTCCTTCCCTTTCGAATCGTTCGCAGCGCATTCAGGATCCGCTCCTCGGTGTGCGTGTCGACCGCGCTCAGCGAGTCGTCGAGGATCAGGATCAGCGGATCGCGCACGAGAGCGCGCGCGATCGCGGTGCGCTGCTTCTGTCCGCCGGAAAGCGTGATGCCGCGCTCGCCGATGACCGTCTTCAAGCCGTTCGGAAATGTCGCGACGTCGGTCGAGAGTCCGGCCTGCGCCGCCGCTTCTTCGATCTCATCGTCAGTCGCGTTCGCGCGGCCGAAGCGGATGTTCTCGGCGATCGACTCGGAAAAGAGAAACGTCTCCTGCGGCACCATGCCGATCCACTCGCGCAGTTGATGCACGGGGATCGTCTCGATGGGTCGCTTGTCGAGAAGAATCGTTCCCGGCGGCGGCTCGAATGCGCGCGTGAGCAGCGAGAGCAGCGTCGATTTGCCGCTGCCGGTGCGGCCGACGATGCCGACGGTCTCGCCGTGACGGATGGAGAGATTGAGATCTTCGAGGACTTCGCGTGTGTCGTATTGGAATGTGAGGTTGCGGATTTCGAGGTCGCCGAGGGGCGTGTTGGCCGCCCGCCCTTCCAGAGCGGGAGCTGGCGCTCCCGCACTCCAGACTTCGTGCAGGCGTTTCATCGAGGCCATGCCGCGCTGGAAGAGATTGATCACCCAGCCGAGGGCGATGAGCGGCCAGATCATGCGTCCGAGGTAGAACTGGAACGCGACGAATGCGCCGAGAGTCATCGAGCCGGCGAGGATCTTCCGGCTGCCGACGAAGAACACGAACACGAACATCACGCCGATGAGCGCGTGCAGCGCGGGATAGAACGTGGCGGTGAGACGGATGAGCGAGCGGTTGAGATCGACGTACCGGCGGTTCATCCGCTTGAACGTCTCGATCTCGCTCTCCTCGCGCGTGAACGCGCGCACGACGCGCACGCCCGCGAGATTCTCCTGCACGCGCGCGGAGATCTCGCCGAAGTAATCCTGCACCGCGCGCGAGCGGTTGTGGATGCGCTGCCCGAACGTTTTCACGAGACCGGCGACGACCGGAATCGCGAGCGCCGCCATGAGAGCCATCGAATGATCGATGCGCACCATCATCACGAACGCGCCGAGGACGACGAGCAGCGAAGAAAACGAATGCATCACCGCGGGACCGATGAGCATGCGCACGTTCGAGAGATCGTTCGTCGCGCGCGACATCAGATCGCCGGTGCGCTGCTCCTGGTAGAAGCTCAGCGGAAGCGCCTGCAGATGACCGTAGAAGTCATTCCGCATGTCGTACTCGATCCGCCGCGACGCGCCGATGATGATCCAGCGCTGCGCGTAGAGAAACGCGCCTTCGATCAGCGACGCGCCGATGAGCATCAGCCCGTAGCGCACCAGATCCGCGCGCGTGAAATCGCTCGCCAGCGTATTCACCGCATCGCCGATGATCAGCGGCTTGACCAGCGAGAACACCGACGACCCCACCACGCACACCGCGCCGAGCAGGAGACGGCGTTTGTAGAGTGTGAAGTAGTGGAGGAGGCGGCGGAGGGGCGTCATCGACGCGGACATTGTATGTGCGCGGTACTGGGTACTGGGTGCTAGGTGCTTGTGGCATTTCGGTGAACCGCAAGCACCCAGCACCTAACACCCAGCACCATTACAGCGGTTCTCTCAACGGCAACCTCTTCAACTCCTGCAACGTGATCCTCAACACCGAGCCCAACGTAAATCCGGTCGGAAAACAATGCGGGACGCGGATGCCCGCACCGCTCAGCTCGAGAAAATCGAGGGGCGGTTTGCGTCGTGCGAGAACGTAGAGCAGTTTGCGCGGGAGGTCTTCGCGGTCGTCGACGTTGAGGTGCAGCGGCTGGAGGTAGTAGCCGAAGTGCATGTCGCGCAGCGCGGGCATGCCTCCCGCGAACTCGGGAAGCGTCACGCTGAGACTCAGCGAGCCAAAGATCCAGTTTTCCTGCGCGAACTCGCCGCGCCAGTGATCCTCTTCCGCTTCGCTCAGGTGCTCGAGCCGCATCAGTGCGCGCGCTCCATCACCCGCTCGAAATCTTCGCGCGAGCGAAAGCCTTCCAGACGCGCGCGCTCGACTCCGCTCGCGTCGGCGAAGACGACGGTCGGAAATCCGTCGACGTGGAAGCGCTGCTGGAGACTCTCGACCGCCGCGGAGTTCTTCCCTTCCTCCTGCTGGCGATCGATCACACGCACGGGAATGTAGTTCTCGTTGATCACGCGCGCGACCTCGGGATTCGCGAACACTTCGCGATCGAGCTCGTGGCAGGGCATGCACCAGTCGGCGGTGAAGTCGAGAAGCAGCAATTTGTTCGACGAGAGCGCGAGCTGCGCCGCCTCTTCGAGCGAGACCCAGCGGACGAGACTCGGCGTCGTCTTCGGCTTCAGCACGAGCGACGTCACGCGCGCGCCGATGAGCAGCACCGCGACGGCGATGAGCACGAGCGGCAACGCGCTTTGTCTATTCCGCTCCATACGGCACCTCTCTTCGCCGGAATGCGATGCATGCGAGGGCCAGCGCGACCGCTGCGTTCGAGAGCACCGTCAGCATCCAGTCGCGATCGAAGCCGAGTGGAAATTCGGGAAAGAGATTGCGCTCGACGACGAAGAGCGCGCGCTCGATGCCCATGTGCTCGCCGAGAAACTGTCCGATCGTGCTACGCGACGCGCGCAGCATTCCGCCCGCCGCCATCATCACCGACAGCGTAACCTGCACGCCGAAATAGATCGCGATGTTGA
>Ga0075418_10002657_pt1 | contig 20547 bp, 20 predicted proteins | sample SoiMetdeltSBSDD2_FD_81776 | JGI IMG/M metagenome (GOLD analysis project Ga0075418, IMG submission 81776) | Bulk soil microbial communities from a Populus tree surrounding site in Tennessee, USA - Soil MetaG P. deltoides SBSDD2 | ecosystem: Environmental > Terrestrial > Soil > Tree plantation...
AAACTGGCTCTTCGCGACACATCGTCCGGCGACGCATTTGCAACTCTCAAACGCCCCGAACAGGAACTCAAGCACGCCTGGAATTACGCTCAGGCCATTATCGAAGCCGTCCCGCCGCTGCTGGTTCTTGATCGATCTCTCCGGGTGCAAACCGCCAATGAGTCGTTCTGCAAATGCTTCAAGACGTCCATGAAGGAGACGCTAAACCGCCGCGTCTACGAATTGGGCAATGGCCAATGGAACATTCCAAGGTTGCGCACGCTGCTGGAAGAGGTGCTGCCCCGAAAGAGTTTTTTCAAGGACTTCGAAGTGACGAACGAACTCGAACAGGTCGGCCGCCGGACGCTGCTGTTGAGCGGACGCCAGGTCGATCATGTCCAGAAAATTCTTCTTATGATCGAGGATATCACCGATCGCCGGCAAGCACAGGCGACGATCCGGGCTTCGGAGATTCGCTATCGGCGGCTCTTCGAAGCGGCCCGGGACGGGATCCTGATTCTCGATCCGGACACGCGAAAAATCACGGACGCCAATCCATTCATGACGGAATTATTGGGCTACTCGCACGAGGAATTGCTCGGCAGGGAACTCTGGGAGATCGGCCTGCTGGGGGACGAAAAGGCGAGCCAGGCAGCCTTCCGTGAGTTGCAGGAGAAACACTTCATTCGCTACGAAGATTTGCCGCTCCGGAGCAAAACGGGCAAGCACCACGAAGTCGAGTTCGTGAGCAACCTTTACGATGAAGATGGAAAATATGTCATTCAATGCAACATCCGCGACATCACCGCGCGCAAGAGGGTGGAGCAAGAGCTTTCGGAAAAGGCGCGGCTGCTCGACTTGACCAATGACGCGATCATCGTGCGGGGCCTGGATGACAGAATCAGTTTGTGGAACAAAGGGGCGGAGAAGCTTTACGGCTGGACGTGCGAGGAAGTGATCGGGAAGCACCTTCACTCGCTGCTCCATACGGAATTTCCCCAACCCATGGAGGCGATCGTCGCGCAACTTTACGGTGAAGGCCAGTTCAGCGGCGAAGTCGTCCAGATAGCTCGTAACGGGCGGCGAGTACCCTCGCTCTGCCGGTGGGTCATGGACGAGAGCACGCAATCGATACTGACCAGCTACACCGACATCAGCGAACACACGAAAATGGCGAGCGCATTGCGGGAGGCGCACGCGCAACTCGCCGATCGGGCCGTCCATCTCGAAAAGGCCGTGACTGAGCGAACGACCCAACTGCGCGAAACGATCGGTGAACTGGAAGCGTTTTCCTACAGCGTCTCGCACGACATGCGCGCGCCGCTGCGGGCCATGCAAACTTTTGCGTCCTACCTGGTGGAGGAATACGGCGGCAAGCTTGATGAACAGGGGGGCAATTATCTGCACCAGATCATGCGGTCCGCCGTGCGGCTGGACCACCTCATCCAGGATGTGCTGAGCTACACCAAGATTCTTCATGCGACGTTGCCAATGGAGCCGGTGGACCTGGACCGCCTGGTGCGGGAGATCGTTGAGACATTCCCGAACGGACAGCCGATCAAACCGCAGATTCAGATCAACGGCACGTTGCCAATGGTCATGGGGAACGAATCCCTTTTGGCGCAATGCGTCACCAACCTGTTGAGCAATGCCGCCAAATTCGTTTCGCCGGGAACCACGCCCCAACTGGAAGTCTCGTCCGAGGCGATGGAGGACTCGATTCGAGTGTGTTTTAGAGACAACGGCGTCGGCATCGCCCCGGAAAACCACACGCGGATTTTCCGTTTGTTCGAGCGAATTCATTTGGCCACGGAATATGAAGGGACCGGCATTGGCCTGACGATCGTGCGCAAGGCGATCGAGCGGATGGGCGCGGAGGTCGGGCTGGAATCGGCGCTGGGTAAAGGCAGCAACTTCTGGATTCAGTTAAAGAAAGGATAAAACCATGAAAACAATTCTCCAGGTCGAGGATGACCCGAACGATGTGTTCTTCCTGCAAAAGGCCATGAAGAAATTGGGGGTGGCAAACCCCGTTCAAGTGGCGACCGACGGACAGCAGGCCATCGACTATTTGGCAGGCGCCGGCAAATTCGCCGACCGCGCAAAATTTCCATTTCCATCTTTGGTGTTGCTGGATGTGAAACTGCCCTACGTGATGGGTCTGGAGGTCCTCAGATGGATCCGCGAACAGCGCGGGAGGCCCGTGCCCGTCGTTATGTTGTCGGCGTCCGCACAAGAGGCGGACATCGTGGCCGCCTACCGCCTGGGCGCCAACGCGTTTCTCTGCAAGCCGTCCGAGGCGAGCCGGTTCGAGGAGATGGTGAAAGCGATCGGGGACTTCTGGCTGACGCAGAACACGCTGCCGAAGAAGTCTTCGTCGGAAGCTCCCTTCGAAGGAGTCGTGACCCTCGGCCATTCCTCGAGAACTGATTGTTCGCCGAACCCGCCGGCCGTTAATGGAGCACGCCGGCAGGATTTGGTTGATGCAATCGAGGTAACCAAATGAAAAAAATCACCGTTCTCATTGCGGACGATCATGCCATTGTGCGCGAAGGAATTCGGCTCATTCTGGAATCGGACGGTGTCAAAGTGGTCGCCGACGCGGAGGACGGCCTCGAGGCGGTGCGGGAAGCGCAACGGGTCAAGCCGGACGTGGTGCTCATGGACCTGGCGATGCCGTTGTTAAACGGGGTGGAAGCCACGCGAAGGATTATCCGGGAACGTCCGACAACGGAGGTGATCATTCTCTCCAGTTATAGCGATGATGGGCACGTGCAGCAGGCGCTGGAAGCAGGGGCATCGGGTTACATCATGAAAGAAACGGCTTCAAAGGATTTACTGCGGGCGGTGCGGGAGGCCCGCAAAGGGAGTGCCTATTTCAGCCCACCGATCGCCATGCGCCTGGTGAAACAATGCCGGAAGAATAATCCGCAATCCAAAACGCCGGCCCCCGCTGAATTGACGAGCCGCCAAACGGAAGTTTTGCAACTGATCGCCGAAGGCTATTCGAGCAAAGCAATGGCTGCCCGGCTCTGCTTGAGCCTTAAGACGGTGGAAAAGCACCGCCAGGTCGTCATGGACAAATTGGATATTCATAACGTGGCAGCATTGACGCGCTACGCTGTTTCCACTGGTGTGGTGGAATCCAACCGCGTGCCCGCTGGCGCGCTCGCAGTCGAATATGGAAAAATGCCTGCGTTAAGCCCACCGGAGTTGGCTGGAACGTCATGAGCGAGCACGAGCGAGAAACGGAGTTTGTCACGCGAATCATCGGCTATGCTGACACGAGCGAGCGCCAGACTCTGGAGGAAAGGATGGGCAAGACGCGACGCGATGAGAGGTGCGTGCGCCGCGCCGCCTATTTGATGCTTCTGTTTGCAGGGCTTGCGATTGCAGGCCTATGTTATGCGGTTATTTTCGCCGCGGATTTTCCCCTGGACGTGACGCAGCTTTTGACACGACTGGCGATCAAGGCCTTGAGCGTGGTTGCCCTCAGCTCGCTTACCTGCGCCGTCGCTTTCATCGCGCTGGGTCTGCTTTATCGCCGGGAGTTCAATCGGCACCGCGAAGAATGCCGTCGTCTGGGCATAAAACTTCTGGAGGCGCGGCTGGGCCGGCCCCGGACACCTGTCAACAACGGCCACCTGACGGCAGTGAATCGAACCTAAAGTGAATGGCAAAGCGATGCAGCGATGAGGTCTCGATGGCGCTCCAAATGGTCTTGTCAACGACGAACGTGAGCCTACCTCAAATCTCTCTGAATCTCATGAATACTACCGAGCCAGTTTCTGAACAGAACAATTCCAGCAATCAAAAAGCCGAGAGCGGGAAGGACCCGTTGACGGATCCGGCCATGATCGAGTTCGCTTCGGTCCTGGATGACTTCCAGGGCGAAGAGGTGGTGGACAAACACGGCACGCCCGTCGGCACGCTCGGATGTTACTGGCAATCGGTCAGGGGGCGCCTCGTCTTCCTTGGGATTGAAATAAAAGGGGATGAAAGCATCCGGGTCGTCCCCGGCCGTCCGTCACAAGTGGACGACCGGCATGCGTGCATTCAGCTCGGCTTTGAGGCGAACGTTATCGAGTCCGCTCCTCAATTTGACTGTGCCAATGAGTTGGACGCGATGTTCGAGCGCCGCGTCTATGCGCATTTCCACGTTGGCGAAGGCCAGCCGCATGACGGACTCCGATATTCTGCGCGCAAGCGTCAACGAAGCCTGCAATCCGCCGCCTGGACCCGCGTCGAAGAAACCGACGAAACTGGCAGGGGTGAACCACAGCAGTGAACCATACCGTTAACATCTCGACGCTTTGGGTCTGATAGTTTGAGGGCATCGCTCGCATAGGGAGAAAGTATTGGGCAAATTTCGGCTGCCGCTCGAACCTTCCCTGGTGATTTATAAACACGAGTGGCAAGCCTTCGCGCCGTTGAGCGCAATGGCGTGGCGCGATCAATGCGCTACAGACTGGAGGAACTGATGAAGATAATTCGCGCCCCCCTCCGCGAGGAGCGCACTGTAGTTCGCAAGGGCCTGCGGCTTCTTGAAGGGCGGACCGAAAACGCAGTACGAGAAAACGGCAGCAACGTTTCCCCACACATTGTGATCGCCAGACAGGGATCCGGAAATGGAGCGCGGATGCCGGGTTCATCTCATAACCGATAAGTTTTTCATTCCGGGTTTTGGGCTTTTCCAAGTGATGTCGGGTCGTATGCGACCACCGATATGACAACGAGGACAAAAGTAATGACGGCGACCGAAAGTCATGGCGGCAGTCGCTGTTCGCGGTGCGGGGCGGCGCTGGGGGCGAATTCTCCTCCCGGCCTGTGTGCAACATGCCGGATGGAGATTCTGTGTGCGGAGGGGCGGGAAAAAGCGCTGCCGGAGAATCGCAAGCACATTGTTGGAGACTTCGAGTTGCTGGAAGAGATTGCAGCCGGAGGTATGGGAATCATCTATCGCGCCCGGCAAATCAGCCTCAACCGGATCGTGGCATTAAAGATGATTCGTTCCGGTACGTCCGCTACAAAAGCCGAAGTACGCCGCTTTCACATCGAAGCTGAAGCTGCCGGCAATCTTGATCATCCCAACGTCGTGCCGATCTACGAAAGCGGAGAGTACCGGGGGCAGCACTTTTTCGCCATGAAGCTGGTGGATGGCAAAAGCCTCGCCGACGAGCTGCGCGGCCAGGCCATGCGTCCGCGGAAAGCCGCCGAACTCATGATCAAGATTGCGGACGGAGTTCATCATGCTCACCAGCGCGGCATCCTGCATCGGGACCTCAAGCCGACGAATATCCTGATCGACCAACGCGGCGAACCCCAGGTGATGGATTTTGGCCTCGCCAAGTTGCTCCCGACAAAGGAAAGCGCCACGGAAACCCAGGACATCATGGGGACCCCTTCGTACATGGCCCCCGAACAGATTGTGGGCGGCGCCAAGCACCTAACGACCTATGCGGATGTCTACGCCCTCGGCGGCATCCTCTACGCGATGCTCACGGGGCGGCCGCCATTCGCAGTGGGGTCCGGCATTGGTATTTTTAAGAAAGTTGTTGAGGACCAGCCGCAGAAGCCGAGCGCCCTGAATTCGAAGGTGGATCGGGATCTCGAAATCATTTGCCTGAAGTGCCTCGCCAAATATCCGCAAGAGAGGTATACGGCCGACGGCCTGCAGGCCGATCTCCAACGCTGGCTCAACCACGAACCGATCGTCGGGCGTGCTGCGACAATCTGGGATCGAACTGGCAAATGGTTTCATCGTCATGCCGCTTCCACGGCTTTTTCTCTACTTGTCGGCGCCGCGTCCGTCAGCCTGCTGGCCGTCGTGCTTATCAACAACCGGCGGATCCAACATCAGCGCGACGAGGCTTTCCATCAACGGAACCGGGCGGAGCAGACCCTCAACCTTTTGCAGGCCGAACGGGTTGAGGATCTTTTCCGCGAAGGCGATGCGTCGGTTGCCCTCGCGTATTTGGCACAGATCATACGACAAGTGCCGACGAATGGCCTTGCAGCAAGCCGGCTGCTTTTTGCGCTCAGCCAACGCAATTTTGCTTTGCCGGCGGCGGATCCATTCCTCCATGGCTGGTCGGTCATTTCTGCCGCCTTCAGCCCCGATGGCAGCAAAGTGCTCACTGCGTCCTGGGACAAAACCGTGCGGATTTGGGATGCGTCCACCGGACGTTTACTTGTTCCGCCGTTACAACATGACGATCATGTGCGCTGGGCGGAATTCAGCGCCGATGAGCGCTACGTCTTGAGCGCGGCAGAAGATCACACGGTACGAATCTGGGACGCACACAGCGGCCAGCCGTTGTTCAGGTTTGAACACGATGACAAGGTATGGGCCGCAAAATTTCATCCGAACGGCTGGCTGGCCGGGTCCGCTTCGTGGGACAAGACCGCCCGGCTGTGGGACGTGCGGGAAGGCAAGCCTTATGGCCGGATCCTCCCTCATGACGGCAAAGTGCTTGCGCTGGATTTCAGCCGAGACGGACAGAAACTGGCGACCGCATCCGGCGATGGCATGGCACGTGTTTGGCGAGTGTTTGAGGACCAGGCCCTCCTGCTATCCCTTCGCCACCGCGCACTCGTATATTCCGTTCAATTCAGTCCGGACGGGTCGCGCCTGGTTACCGGTTCGGAGGACCACCAGGGCCGAATTTGGGACGTTGTCACTGGTCAGTTACTCACGCCGCCTCTCGCCCACAGCGGTCCGGTTCTGAGCGCGCGTTTCAGCGCGGATGGTCTTCATATCGTTACCGCGTCGTGGGACGGAACGGCGCGCGTCTGGAGTTCGACCACCGGCCTGCCCGTTTCGGCGCCGATCAAGCACGACGCGCAAGTAAACTATGCTGATTTTAGCCCGGACGCGCGGCGAGTGGTGACCGTGTCATGGGACAACACCTCGAGAATTTGGGACGCCCTAAGCGGCAAGCCTCTCTCACAACCATTGCGGCACGATGGCAATGTCTCCTTCGCCCAGTTCAGCCCCGATGGAGAGCGTGTGGTGACCGCCGGATGGGACAATCGCGCTCAGCTTTGGGATGTGCGCGACGGTCAAGCCTCTCCGGTCGTGGTGAAACAGAAAGAGGCGATCCGTTTTGCGCAATTCAGTCCTGCCGGCGCTCGATTAGTAACGGCTGGCTCCGACAAAACGGCTGCAGTCTGGAACTCTGATACCGGAACGTTGCTGGCAACGTTGCGCCACCCCGACCTGGTCAGATCGGCCGAGTTCAGTCCCGACGGCAAACGCATTGTAACGGCGTCCGAAGATGGCAGCGCCCGAATTTTTGATGCCGCTTCGGGCCAGGTCGTTGTTGGACCCTTGCCACATCGGATCAAGCTGCGCTCCTGCCAGTTCAGTTCCAACGGTCGATGGATTCTTCTGGCCGGGCCCGGGGAGAAGGCCGAGCTTTGCAGTGCGGAATCCGGCAGACTCCTTCACACCTTCGCTCATAAGGGTCAAGTACGGTCGGCGAGATTCAGTGGGGATGGCGAACGCGTCGTCACAGCGGGCGAGGATAACCGAGCCCAAATTTGGAACGCTCAATCGGGCGCGCTCATTACCGCGAAGCCCACGCACGACGCGCTGGTCGATTACGCGGAATTCAGTCCCGATGGCAGAATGGTGGTAACGGCGTCGTGGGACAACAGCGCGCGGGTATGGGATGCGGGGACGGGCGACTCCATATTCCAGCAGAGTTTGAAGCACAATGCGCAGGTGCTCTCGGCTCATTTCAGCCCCAACGGCCGCTTTATTGTCACCGTCTCGCGGGACAAGACGGCGCGCATCTGGGAAACGGCTACTGGTGAGCCGGTATGCAAGCCTTTGCGGCACGACGGACCTGTTGTCGACGCTCGTTTCAGCCCATGCAACTTGCGGGTGATCACGGCGTCGGAAGACGGCACCGCACGGCTGTGGGATGTAGTGACAGGCCACCCGTTAACGGAACCGCTGGAGCATTCGCATTTCCTCACCGCTTGCGGGTTTGCTCCGGACGGCAAGACCGTTTTCACTGCTTCGCTGGATGGCACTGTGAAGATCTGGGATGCCGGATTACCCGCCGGGGCAGCCCCTTCCTGGTTGGCCGACCTGGCCGAAGCCATGGCCGGTCAGCGCTTCAATGCGCGCGGCATTTCGGAAATTGTCGGGGCTGCCGAATTGCAGAAGCTGCGCCATAAGCTTGTGTCAGCGAACGGCGCTAACTTTTATGAGATCTGGGCCAACTGGTTTTTCGCTGATCGATCCACGCGCGCTATCTTTCCCTCTTCGGCGATTCGAGTGGACACGGACGTTAACGAAAAGATCGAGTGACGTTGGAGGCGGCTGGCCGCCCGTACCAGTTGCCATTCCAGTCTCTCATAGCTTTCGGCTATCATTCACATATCCACAAGGTATTGGGCACGGCTCAAGTTTCGCCTGATTGTTTGGCAGCGGTGAGGACCATTTATTTGACCACTGACGGATAACAAGCCTGCAGCCGTTAACTATTTTTGAGGATGTAATTTATGGAAAGGCATCACTCTGTTCGGCCACGTTTCGTTTCGCCCATGCTCAGCAAACGAATTGAGACATTGCCGAAACGGGACGCGTGGTTCTATGAAATCCAACGCCCGGGCCACCGCGCTTTGGCGGTGAAGGAGGGGGCAAACGTGAGACTCTACTCTCCCAACGGCAACACGCTCGATTGTCCCGAAGCCGTGGACGCCGTCCGCAAACTGGACGCGCGGTGTGCCGTGATTGACTGCCAACTTATTGCGTTGGATGAACAGGGCCAATCTCGTTTTGAGCCGCCGGGCCTGAAACCTAACAACCACACAATGCATCTCTGCGCCTTCGATCTGCTGCACTTGAACGGGCGCGACCTGACCAATGAACCGATTGAACGGCGCAAACAGCGGCTCTGCACGATCACTCTAAACACAGGGGTAACCTTCTCGCCCTCGCTTGATTGCGATCCTGATATGCTGATCGAACAGGTGGTCCAGCTTTCGCTCGCAGGAATTATCGCCAAACGAAGGGGTTCGACTTACGAGGCCGGAAAGCGAGGCGGCACCTGGGTGAAACTCCAGGTCAACGGGACCCCAGTGTCCGACGATGCCCTCAAGCGCACGAAACGGCCGCACCGGCCGCCGGCTTCACGACGACACCGCCAAGTGAAAGATGTCTGACCGCAGTCTTTGACTCAGGCCCGCGTCGGCGCGCCATGCAGTGGTCGCGATCGATAGCCTTAACCTATTGCCTCCATGTTAACAAACGATTGGGCACATTCGTCCTTCGACTTGACAGTGGTATATGACGAGGAGATTTCAAAGGACCTGGCACATTCGACTTCCAGCGACTGCGGTTCGCTCAGGCAAATGGCAGTCTACTCCCTCTTTGACCATTTCGAAGCGAACTGAGCGCCGGCCTGGACTGCGCTCGAGATAAAGGGAATAGCATGCACGCGGGAACGATTGAAGCAGTCCGAGAAAAGCTCGTTGTGGCCATTAACGAAACAGACATTGTCGTCCAGGCAACGGTCGATACGGTTACTCAGATTCTTGTCACCGCGATCAAAGATAGCGGCACAGCAAACGCCTCCCTGAACGATGTCATTGCCGATGTTGCCAGCGGTGTCATTCGTGGCGCCGCGCAAGTCGGCGCCGAACTGACGCAAGCGGCCACGGGCTTGATGCTGGGGGTGCTTCGTAGTCCAACGGAAGCGGGAACGCCGGCCTTGCACGTCATCAGCCACACGGCTCAAATCGCCATCCGCGAAACGAAGGCCATCGGCGGTGATCTTGAGGCTGTCGCGAGGGGCCTGGTCGCAGGCGCGATCGAGGGCGCAAGGAAAATGGGAGTCAGTCGCGGGGAAGCCGCCGCCGCGGCAGCGGACGGGGCGTTGAAAGCAGCCAATATCCTCGGCCCGCAAGCATTTGAGACCGTGCAGAACGCTGTGACCCAGCGCGTGCACGGCATAGCGGTGGTGATGAAAAAGTTGGCCGAGGCCAACTAATTTGGATCGATGAGGGCCAGTGGAGTCACAAGGGCCCAAAGATCTGAGGTGCTTTGAGACAACAAAAGAATTTGCGCGCAAAGAAGCGCGCAGAAACCCGCCCGGGGAAAATCTTCGGACGCGATGGAAATTAACATAAAGAAAACGAAGGGATTCAATATGAAGTTGCGCAGTGAAAATAAATACGAATCAACAAGTGCAAATTGAGTCCCGGAGTTATTGAAAGGTCGTTATGAATAAAATGGTCTCTATTGTTCTACTCCTCGGTGGAGTCGTGCTCATAATCATGGGCGTCCAGGCCACCAACTCGTTTAGCTCGGATCTTTCCAGGTTCTTTACTGGATCGCCGACTGACAAAGCTATCTGGATGCTCATCGGAGGCGTTGTTGCCGGCGTCATTGGCTTTTTTGGTCTGATGCGCGGGCCGAAACAAGCTTAGTTCCTTCCAGTCCGGCCAAGCTGAGCGACGGCGCACTGATTTGGAACGAAAGCATAAATCTAAATGATACTATTTTTTGACAGAGCCATGCGCGCTCTTGCACGAATCGCAACCCCGCTGATGCGATTCCGGGAAAGGCGTCGTGAAACCATTGCGAGCGGCCAACGGAGAGATCTGGAGGCCGAGCGCCTCGACCGTTTGCGAAATCCGAGCAACTACCAGGGGCGGTGAACCCCTTCACGCTTGTGCGCGCTGTTGCCAACCTGGGAGAGAGGGTTTGGAGGCAATGGGACGATTTGCGGCACGGCACGGCGGTCATCGGCACAGTCTTTTACGTCTCGGCTCAACCACGCTATTGGGCGCGGCCGGTTCGGGCCCTCTTCGCGCGACAAATTCTGGCGGTCGGAATCGAACCACTCGGTTTTGTTTGTACTGTAGCCGCTTTCGTTGGAATCTCTGTCGTGGTGCAGCTCGCCTTTTGGACGGGTAAAGCGGGACAGTCACAATTCCTCGGGCCGCTGCTGGTCGCCATCGTGGCGCGCGAACTCGGCCCGCTCCTTACGAACATCATTGTGATTGTGCGCAGCAGCAGTGCGATGGCAACCGAATTGGGAGTTCTGAAGATCACGGGCGAGGTCGAACGTTTGGAAGCCGAGGGTAACGATCCGTTCCTGCACCTGGTGCTGCCGCGCGTACTCGGGGTGGCCGTGGCCACGTTTTGCCTGACGATCGTTTTCCTCGTGGTCGCGTTTGCCAGCGGTTATGTCTTCGGCGCCTGGCTCGGCACGGGCAGTCGCGATATCTGGTTCTTCACCAACACGGTGCTGAACGCCCTTCATCCCCGCGACATTGTCAGCATCGTCGTCAAGAGCATCCTGCCCGCGCTCGTGACGAGCGCGTCGTGTTGCATTGGCGGTTTGGGCGTCGGCCAGTCGGTGACAGGCATACCCGATGCCACGCAACGAGCATTGACCCGGTCCATCGTGGGTCTGTTTGTGATTTCAGGGACGGTGTCGCTGCTGATGTACCTATAGCCATGAACCGCATTACCGATATTCCGAAAGTTGAGATCGCAGAGCGCGCGAACCGAGGCAAACCGACGACCGAGCGTTTCAAGTTTCGGCACGTCCACGCGATCACCGGCACGTTCGTGCTCATCGTGGTCGGGGTCCTTATCGCCGCGCTCGTGATGGCAGGCCGCAGCCAGCGCTGGTTCATCGGCAACGTCACTTTGCGCGTTGTCCTCCCCGAAGCCGGGGCGGCGGGCATCCGGCAAGGGTCCGAGGTTTATTTTCTGGGCACCCTCATGGGGACGGTCGCCGATGTCACTGTGAATCCGGCGGGCCGCATGGAGGCGGAGGTCAACATTCGGCGCGACTTTTTTCTGTTTGTGCGTGCCGACTCGTCGGCCGTTGTGAAAAGAAAATTCGGCGTGGTTGGCGATGCCTACTTCGAGATCACCCGCGGGCACGGCCAGCCGTTGCCGGAGAAAAATGCCAGCATTGTTTGCAACGAACAGCTTCCCAGCCCACTGGAGAGTGCGGTTGATGAAGTCCGGCGCGAAGCCGTTCCGGCCTTGAAAAAACTGAGCGCTGGACTCGAGACGTGGACTGTGCTTGGTTCGAACCTGGTCGCTTCGCAGGCCAGATTGGACCAGCTTCTCGAACGGGCGGACGGTATTGCGGCCAACCTGCAAAACGGCAAAGGCAGTGTGGGCCAACTCCTGACCGATCCGGAGACCGCTGACGAATTGTTGAGCCTCCTGCAGAATGCGAACCGTGCGATGAATGAATTGCAGGGCACACTGACAAATCTCCAGCAGACCAGCGGCAACCTGCAGGTTGCGAGCACAAACCTGCCCATGATCAGTGCGGCGCTTGGCAAAGAGGCCGAAGGGCTTCCCGGCCTCGTCTTGCAAAGCCAAACTTCGATGCGCGAACTCGAGCGGGTGGTCGACGCGATGCAGCGTCATTGGCTATTGCGCAAATACGTCAACAAAACGAACCCAACCCCGCTTCGCCCGTTGCCGGCGGGCGAGGAACCGCCAAAGAAGGCCGTGCAGGCGCTTCGGTCGCCGAGGGATTCAACGAGGTGAGTGTCAAACCGCCGCCGTTGCCCTCCCACCTGCCATGTTGATGCCGCATCGGCAGTATCTGCTGATCCTTGCCATCCTCTTCGGCATCTGGTGGGTGGCGCTGGCGATCCACCCGTGGCACCGCAGCCCCTGGCTGTTGGAGAACGCTCTCGCGCTGGCGGCGGTGGCTCTCCTGGCCGTGTTTCATCGCCGGCTTTTGTTCTCGCGCGTCTCCTACACGCTGATCTTCGTGTTCATGTGTCTGCACCAGGTGGGCGCGCATTATACTTACTCGGAGGTGCCATACGACGTGTGGTTTCAGCACCTCACCGGACGAACCTTCAACAGCCTCGTCGGCTGGGAACGCAACAACTTCGACCGCATCGTGCATTTCAGTTACGGCCTGTTGCTCGCCTATCCGGTGCGCGAGATCTTCCTCCGCGTGGTCAACGTGCGCGGGTTCTGGGGCTATTTCCTGCCGCTCGACCTGACGATGTCCACATCCATGCTCTATGAGTTGGCTGAATGGGCCACGGCCGCGGCGTTCGGCGGCGACCTCGGCCAGGCGTATCTCGGCACGCAGGGCGACGAGTGGGATGCGCACAAGGACATGGCGCTGGCCAGCCTCGGCGCGGTCATCGCGATGGGTGCCACGGTGGCCCTGAACTGGCGTCTCCAGCGCGACTTCGCCCGGGAGTGGGTCGAAAGCCTTCGTGTGAAACACAAAGCTCCGCTCGGCGAGGACGAGATCGCCCGCATGGCGCGGAAGAAATGAGTCAAACCACTTCGCTCGCCCAGGGATTCAACGAGGTGATCAACTACGGCCTCCTGGTTTTGCGGTCTACGGTCTCACAATGACCGGTTTTTCCTGTACCGCCTGCTCCGCCGTTTCCCCGCCGGCGGTCCGCTCACGCCAGATCTGCAGGACTTCGTACGCCATCGCGAAAAGCAGCGGTCCAAGGATCACGCCTGCGAACCCAAAAAGTGTCACGCCTCCGAGAAGTGCGATGAACACCGCGATCATGTGCAGGCGGATTTTCTTCCCCACTAATGTTGGATACATGAAATTATCCACGAGGCCGATCGCCAGCACGCCCCATCCGACCAAAATGAAGGCTTTGATCCAGTGCCCCTGCAAAGCGAGGAATGCAGCGGCCGGCACCCATATAATTCCCGTCCCCAGCATGGGCAGGAATGACAGCACCGCCATCACCGCGCCCCACAGGATCGGTGCCGGCAACCCCAGCCACCAAAACATCAGTCCGCCCAGAGTGCCTTGCGCCAAAGCCACCAACAGCATCCCATTGAAGACGGCATTGATCGTGTCGGCCACACCCTTGAAAAGCTTGTCCGCCTCGGCGTCGGTCAGCGGCAGCACGGCGCGCAAGCCGGCCAGCGCGCCCTCCCAATCCCGGAAGAGGAAAAACAGAAAGAAGAACACGACAAAGAGCTTCACCACGCCTTGCACCGAACCCTTCACCGCGGAAAGGGCTATGCCGCTAACCGCTCCAGCGGCCTGCTGCAGCGTGTCCCGCAGATTCACCTCCCGTTCGATCCGGTCGGCGATTCGCCCCAATCGGGGGTATTCCTGCTGAAATCTTTCCCAGTTCTCGGGTGTCAGATTTGCGCGGATTTGCTCGACCCCTTTGGCTGCTTCAACCGCCACTTGCTGCCCGATAAAGAACGCTGGCGCCACAATTACGATTATCACTAACAAAAGGGTTGCTCCGGCCGCCAGCGAGCGGGATTTGATCCTGCGGGAAACCCGGCCGTGCAAGGGAAACGCCGCCACTGCAATCGCCACCGCCAGCGTCAGCGCCGCCAGAAAAGGGCGCGCCACCCGGTAACATCCGTATAGCAGCAGCACGGTCAAAACGAACAACGCCACCGTCATCAACTGTTCCCGTGTCCACCAACCCCGATTCGGCCCTCCGTTCACCCTTTGATTCATACGCGTGCCTCAATCTGCCACACAAACGATTCGCGCGCTTCCCGCCATTACGTCCTCTGGCAAGCCGACTTTGCGCTGTAATAGTTTCAAAGCATGGTTGCTAAGGCGCGGGGAAACCTCCAGACTGACAACTTATGGAACTCCGTCATCTGCGGTATTTCGTCGCCGTGGCGGACACGTTGAATTTTACGAGGGCGGCTGCGGCACTGCACGTGGCGCAACCTTCACTGACGCGGCAAATACAAAATCTCGAGGAAGAAATCGGCGTGCGGCTGCTGGACCGTTCCAAAAAACACGTCGCGCTCACGGACGAGGGACGCGCTTTCCTTGTGGATGCAAAGCGGTTGCTCGCCCTGGCCACGGAAAGCATCCAGTCCGTCCAGCGCCTGAGCCGGGGCGAAACCGGGCAGTTGAACATTGGTTACCTGTCCAACTTCAATTTTGATCTGCTCCCAAGAACGCTGGCGACGTTCCGCCAGGGGCATCCGAACGTCGCCCTCAACCTCTTTGATATGACCCCCGCCGAGCAGTTTCGCGCCCTCGAGGTCCGTAAAATCGATCTCGGCTTCGTCGGCCTCCGCTTCCCTTCGGCGTCCGAGTCCCTGCAATGGGAATGTCTCGCGCGTCATAAAACCGTGGTAGCGCTTCCGGTAAAGCATCCGCTCGCAAAGCAAAGGACCGTCGGCCTGCGGGATTTGAAGACGATGTTCTTTGTGGGAATGTCTGAGAAGACCCATCCAGGCTTTCGGGACTGGCTGTCGCAAACCTGCGGGCCCGCTGGTTTCACCCCGCGAATTCTTCAGGATGCGGAACTCGAACCCGGTCTCATGCGGTTCGTTGCGGAGGGTCTCGGCGTCACGCTGGCTCGCGCGCAAATCAAAAACATTCCACACCCCGGCGTCGCCTTTCGGCCTCTCACCCCGCCCGTCAAGTCCGAGTACTGGATCGCCTGGAACCGCGACAATGCGTCGAGTGCGTTGCGCGACTATGTCCAGATTGTGAAAACCTTCGCGGACAGCCTTGCTTGAATCGGTCTCGGCTGTCCTGCCGGTTTCGCCTTAGCGAGGCTGGCTGCCGGAGAAGTGCGCATAGAGAAGGGCACTTATAACGATAAGCTAGCGACCGCTTCCGAACGATATTCTCGCACTTCCCGCCTTAAGGAACGCCGCGGAAGAGCCGGGCGTATCGCCAGTTCCGCCAGTTTTTCCATGCGCGGAGGCATCGTCTGGAGGCAGACATTTAAGCAATTAACCAGGCAGTTAACCAACCTCAGCCGTTCCGTCGTTTGAAAGGGTTTTGCGATAAAGCAATTGGCGCTCAGCGCGTAACACTTTGCTACGATCTGCTCGTCCGTGTTACTGCTAAACATCACGACTGGCAGCGTCTGAAACTTTGACTTTTTCCGAATCCAATCCAGGAGGTCGGTCCCCTTAAAGTCTCCAAGCGAGTAGCCTAACAACACGAGGTCAGGCGGTTGGTAGTACCCACGATCCTCGTAAAGGCCCTGGTTGCGCAGGTAATCGATTGTCTCGCCGAAGTCATTTTGAAGCCTTAGTTCAAACTGCGGTTTCGCCCGGTTGACGGCGTTGATCATCAACTCGCGGTCGTTAAAATCATCCTCAACGTAGAGAACTGTTTGCATAAATCTTCCTGACCTTGACCCAGACCCAGTTTGGCTCGTTATGGGAGGGGCGGCTAATACTTCTTCGGAATAATCTCAATAGCCAACAGCTATCACTCCGCGGCAGCGTCACCTGATCGCACGCAGAAACCGCCCGGCTTTCGTCTTTTCGTTTCCGCACTCATAGCCAAAAGCTATTACTGAAATATATAGCAGGTGTTGGCGGACGCCACTTTGGTTTGTCATCATAATGTCGCGCGAATCATTTAATCACAAATGTTCAAGGGTGACGAAAAGCAGCCAGTCGTTTTGATCGCCGAGGACGATGATGGCCACAGCCTGCAATTGCGCCGTGCTTTGAGCAATTTGGGTAAGAAGGGGCAATACAGTACGTGCGAGACGGCGAAGAGGCTGCCGCCTATCTCGCCGGCGAGGGCAAGTTTCATCGACGCAGTGGACTGGATTCGGGCCCAGCCTGGTTTCGCAACTCCGCACCGTGGTCCTTACAACCAGCGATGACTTGCGTGACATTCAGAAGGCCTATCAACTTGGCGCTTCGTCGTTTCTTACAAAGCCAGTCATGTTCTCTGAATTCAGAGACACCGTTCAGGCGCTGTTCAGTTACTGGCTCGCCCTGAACAAGAGCGCTCCCTCCCTTCGCCCCGCTCCCAGACGCGGCCCTGCCAGGTAGCACCTCTTGCCGGTCATCGCATTGTGGTGCGCTCAGCGCATTGCATATAGCTGAAAGCTATTAAAGAAATACCTAACAGGTATTGGGCAGCAGCGCCCGGCAACGACATAGTTAATGGCAGCGCCCGTTCGTTCGGAACCAAGTGGCACGTGGTTTGGAAATGAACGGAAATGAACCGAGATGCTGATTTTCGCCAGCATCGTACGACGTGAAGTCCGTGCGAAGTAAAAGACCAGCAATTGGGGGCGCCCATCGACTTTGTCGATGGGCGCAAAATTACCAAAGACGCGATGAGAACAAAACTACATGTTGGCAATCTGTCGTCCCGGGCGACGGAGAAGAACCTGCGCTTCCTGTTTGCTCAAAAAGGCCGCGTGCACGACGTGGAGTTGACTGTCGAACGCACGCCAGGTCGCTCGCGCGCATTCGCCATTGTGACGATGGCCACGGTCGAAGGCGCGCAAGCCGCCGTGCTCGGGCTGCATCGTAGCATTTGGAACGGGCGCCATATCACCGTGAACGAGATGCCCGCGGAAGAACTGGAAGGGCCCCGGTTATCCTTTGGTTCGCAACAAACAATTACTCCGTTCTATCCAATTCGATCGAGGGCTGAAGAGAACCCGGATTTGAAGTGACTCGCCATGCCAGTCATCCTTGCTCAGGCGCATGGACCTGCCGTTCGAACGTCCAGCCCGGTAAGGTCCACCCGACGCGACACCTGATCAGTATCTCCCGGGTCACCGGCCACTTTCAAGGGTTCGAGACCGGCCAATTGCTCGAGTTGCAAAACGGAGACACCTGGCAGCAGGATGCGGTGAAAAGCCGATATGCCTATGGCTATCGGCCCAAGGCTTCGATCTGGCAGGAGGGCAGTCATCACTATATGGACATTGCGGGCATGTACGAGTTGATACACGTGCGTCGTGTTCAGGTGGGGACCGTTTCGTCAATCGCTGGTGCGAGAAAGCCCAAGGCTCCCGAGCGCTGGTCGTCTAAAACGTAACTTGTACTAAACTGGATTTTGCACACACCATCTGAGATTCGAAAGGTCGCCTTTGTCGGCGATTACCTGCCGCGCAAATGTGGTATCGCCACGTTCACATCCGACTTGCTCGGAGCGATCGCCACTGAGCACCCTCGGGCCGAGTGCTTCGCGGTGCCCGTGAACGACTTTAAAGGCGGTTATGATTACCCTAATGCCGTTCGCTTTGAAATCGAGGAGCAGGACTTGCCCTCGTACCGCCATGCCGCGGACTTCCTCAACATCGGCAACCCAGACATCGTCTGCGTCCAGCACGAGTTCGGCATTTTCGGCGGGGCCGCGGGCAGTCATCTCCTTGCCTTGCTCCGCGAATTGAGAATGCCCGTCGTCACCACCCTGCACACGATCTTGCGCGACCCAAACGCCGAGCAGCGGCGCGTCATGCAGGAATTGATCGCTCGCTCAACCCGGCTGGTGGTGATGGCGCAACGAGGCCGGCAGATGCTCCAGGACATCTATCGGGCGCCTCTGGCTAAAATCGACGTCATCCCGCATGGCATTCCCGACATCCCGTTTATCGATCCCAATTATTACAAGGACAAGTTCGGCGTCGAAGGGCGAATCGTGTTGCTGACCTTCGGCCTGCTCTCGCCCAACAAGGGGATCGAGCATGTCTTCAACGCCCTTCCCTCGATTCTGGCGGAGTTCCCGAACGTGGTCTATATCGTCCTCGGCGCCACGCATCCGAACGAAATTCGCGAGCAGGGCGAAGCCTACCGCCTCAGCCTGGAACGCCTCGCCAAAAAGAACAAAATCCAGACGAACGTTATTTTTTACAATCGCTTCGTCGATCTCGAAGAACTCAAGGAATTCATCGGCGCTGCCGACCTTTACATCACTCCTTATCTCAACGAAGCACAAATCACCTCCGGCACTCTCGCTTACACCTTCGGCGCCGGCAAAGCGGTCGTTTCCACTCCTTACTGGCACGCCACTGAATTGCTCGCCGATGACCGCGGGATTCTCGTCCCGTTTGCCGATCCGGACGCCATCGCCCGCGACGTAATCGCTTTGTTGCGCGACGATACGCGCCGTCACGCCATGCGCAAAAACGCCTACAAGCTCGGCCGCGAAATGATCTGGAGCAATGTCGCGCGTCTCTACATGCGCTGCTTCGAAGCGGCACGCCTGGAGGGAGCGGTGTTGTCTCGAAAGTCGTTTGCCATCAAGACCCTCGATCAGCAACCGCGCGAACTGCCTCACTTGCGTCTGGACCATCTTTCGCGGATGACCGATTCGACCGGCCTTTTTCAACACGCCATTTTCACGGTCCCAAATTTTTCGGAGGGCTATTGCACGGATGACAACGCCCGCGCGTTCATTCTGACGGTGCTGTTCGACGAACTCGAAAAGGAACCCGAGCGCACCCGGACACTCGCGACGACGTACGGTGGATTTCTGAACCACGCGTTCGACCTCAAAACCGGGCGCTTCCACAACCACCTCAGTTTTGACCGCCGCTGGCTCGATGAACAGGGATCGGAAGATTGCCATGCCCGCGCGCTCTGGGCCCTGGGTGCCGGCGTGGGCCACTCGACATACCGAAGTTTTCAGGTCATGGCCGGGCAACTCTTCTCCCAGGCGCTGCCGGCGGTGACGGAGTTCACTTCGCCACGCGCGTGGGCCTTCAGCCTCATTGGCATTCACGAATACTTGCGGCGGCTGAGCGGTGATCGCGCGGTCAACCAGGCTCGCGAGACGCTCACCTCGCGGCTCATGCAGCTTTTCGATGACGCGGCGCAGCCGGATTGGCCGTGGTTTGAAAACGAGTTAACGTACGACAACGCCAAACTTTCCCACGCCCTGATTCTCAGCGGGCGCGCCACCGGCCAGCAACACGTTTTCGAGCGCGGATTGCAAACGCTGCGTTGGCTCGCGGAAATCCAAACTTCCGAGCACGGGCATTTTCGCCCCATCGGGAGCAATGGCTTTTATCGCCGCGGCGGCACGCGCGCCAACTTCGACCAGCAGCCCATCGAGGCGCAGGCGATGGTTTCGGCCTGCCTCGAAGCCTATCGCGCCACTTCCGATTCCTGGTGGTACGAACATGCGCAGCGCGCCTTCGACTGGTTCCTCGGCTGGAACGACCTGGGCCTGGAAGTTTACTCCGCAAACACGGGAGGCTGCCGCGATGCCCTGCATGTGGACCGGGCCAACGGCAACCAGGGCGCCGAATCCACGCTCGCCTTTCTGCTTTCGCTCACTGAAATGCAGATTACGCAGAACGCCGTCACCGTGTTCAATCAGCCCGTTGTATAATCCCCCCACTGATGAAGCCCATTCCCGTCGTGCGCACCAGCGTCCTCCTCCAACCGGACCGCACGCGGGTGCTCGTGCGGCCGTTTCGCCCGACGAGCCAGGAGCGGGCTGCCAAAATCTGCGCGCAGGTCCTGGCACTTTCCGAAGGCGACGTCCATGCCCTGCTGGACGAGATACAAGCTGAATTCGGAGAACGGCACCTCAAAATCCGCAAACTCCTGCGCCGGCGTTTTGACGACGTGCGGCCGGGGTTGGTTATTAACCAGGAACTCTCCGAAGAACGCGAGTTGCTTCTGGGTGCTCATTTCACCCACGAGTATTCGTTTGAAGCCGCCGCGCTCTTCAATCCTTCCATCGTCGAGCATCCCGATCAGTCGGAAGTCCCCTCGGGTTCGCTGCGTTTCATCCTCAGCCTCCGCGCTACCGGCGAAGGCCACATTTCGTCGATCACCTTTCGCACTGGTCTCCTCGACGCGGATGCCCGCAT
>Ga0075418_10002658_pt1 | contig 20542 bp, 15 predicted proteins | sample SoiMetdeltSBSDD2_FD_81776 | JGI IMG/M metagenome (GOLD analysis project Ga0075418, IMG submission 81776) | Bulk soil microbial communities from a Populus tree surrounding site in Tennessee, USA - Soil MetaG P. deltoides SBSDD2 | ecosystem: Environmental > Terrestrial > Soil > Tree plantation...
TCACGATTACCCTTTCCGCGGCGGATGCGTCGGCGCACGTCATCGAGAACCCGCTCGCCGCGCCCTGGGTCCGCCACCCCGTGGGGATGACGCTCGTGCTGCTCGCGGCCCTGGGTGGGGTGTTCCTCAAGGGGTTTCGCGAAGCCATATGGCTGGCCGTGCCGATCGTCGCCGTGTATCTGGCGCTGAACCTCGTCGTTCTGGTGTACGGGCTCGGCGAGATCCGGGAGCATCCGGAGCTCCTGTCCGGCTGGGCGTCGGCAACCGTCACCGAGCGCGGCGGTCTGACGCCGACGATCGTCTTCGCACTGCTGCTGTTCCCGCGTCTGGCGCTCGGCCTCTCGGGTTTCGAGACCGGCGTCGCGGTCATGCCGCTCGTGCGCGGAAACCCGGACGACGATCCGAAGCATCCTGCAGGGCGGATCAGGAACGCGAAGAAACTGCTGACGACCGCCGCAGTGATCATGAGCGGCATGCTCGTCGGCAGCAGCGTCGTGACGACCATCCTGATTCCGGCTGCGGAGTTCCAGCGGGGCGGTGAGGCCTACGGCCGGGCGCTCGCCTACCTCGCCCATGAGCATCTCGGGCCTGTCTTCGGCACCATCTACGACATCAGCACGGTCAGCATCCTCTGGTTCGCGGGCGCGTCGGCGATGGTTGGTTTGCTGAACCTGGTGCCGCAGTATCTGCCCCGCTACGGGATGGCGCCCGACTGGGCGCGCGCGAGCCGTCCGCTGGTGTTGATCTTCACCGGCATCACCTTCGTGGTCACGATTCTGTTCGATGCCGACGTCAGCGCGCAGGGTGGCGCGTATGCGACCGGCGTGCTCGTGCTGATGGGCTCGGCCTCGTTCGCCGTCATGCTCGCGGGTCGGCGCCAGGGTCGTTCGTGGCTCGGGTACCTGCTGCTGACGACGGTGTTCGCGTATACGACCGCGGTCAACATCGGCGACCGCCCCGAAGGCCTCAAGATCGCCTGGACTTTCATCGTCGGCATCGTGGTGAGCTCGATGGTCTCGAGGGTGCTGCGATCGACCGAGCTGCGTGTCCACGCGGTCGAAACCGACCCGGTGGCGCGCCACTTCATCGCCGAAGCCGCGGCCGCCCCGGTGCGCATCATCGCCAACCGCCCCGACTCCGGCCTCCCCGAGGAGTACGAGCACAAGCTGCGCGAGGCGATGGAGTCGCACCACCTGCCGCCTGAGGACACGGTGCTGTTCGTCGAGGTTCGTCCCGGCGACGTGTCGGAGTTCAGCGGCGTGCTGCAGGTGTCGGGCGCGCGAATCGATCGCCATCGCGTGCTCCGCTGCGTGAGCCCGGCGATTCCCAACGCCATTGCCGCGCTGCTGCTGCATCTTCGTGACGCCACCGGCCGAATCCCGCACGCCTACTTCGGATGGACCGAGGGCAACCCGATTGCCTACCTGCTGAAGTTCCTGGCCTTCGGCGAAGGCGATACCGCACCGGTCACCCGTGAGGTGTTGCGCCAGGCGGAGCCCGACGCGACGCGGCGACCGCGGATTCACGTCGGCTGAGCGGCGTCTCGCCGTGGCTCCTGGCGTGGGCTCTCGACGTTGGGTCTTGCTGTGCTCAATCTTGACGGCTGCGAGGTGCGGAAGGTATATCCACTCCAGATGGACCACAGGTTCCCGTCGCACGCCGTGCGACCCCTTCGCTGCCTCGTGGTCATGCTTGCGCTCGTCACAATCGTCCGGCTGATACCTGGGGTGGCTGCCCACCTGGTGACACCAGTCCTCGCGCACCATTCGTTTGGCGTCGCGTTCGACGTCACCAAACCGGTGACGGTCAGCGGCGTCATCACCGCGATCGAGTGGATGAACCCCCACAGTCACGTCTACATGGAGGTGAAGGAGAAGTCGGGGAAGGTCGCCAAGTGGAAGTTCGAAGGCTATCCTCCGAACGTGCTGTCGCGGACGGGGTGGAAGAAGGACGTGACGATCAAGGTCGGCGACACGATCACCGTGTTCGGCTGGCGCGCGCGCGACGGATCGAACTTCGCCCATCTCCGCGAGGTGACGCTGGCAGACGGGAAACATCTGTACTTCGGACCACCCGCCGGGACGGGTGAAGGCGGCGCGGTCGCGAAATGAGGACGGCAGGCCGGGTCGTAGGGGCGACGCTGCTCGCCGCGTGTGTGGCGTCCGCATGCTCGACCACACGCGAGGCGCCGGCGCAAACGGGTTCCGCGCCGCGTGCCCAGGACGGCAAGCCCGATCTCACCGGCGTGTACCAGACCAGCGCTCGGCGCGGAGACTGGGACTTCGACGTCCCTGGTGAGGAGCCTGGCGTCCCGGCCGCACGACCCGCGGGTACGATCGCCGCCGTCCAGCGCGATCCGGTTCCATATCAGGATTGGGCCCGCGTCAAGGCGCAGGAGTATCTCGACCGGCGCTCGATCGACGATCCCGCTGCGTACTGCCGGCCGCAGAGCTCGCCGCGGATGACGCCAACGGGGTTGTTTCCGATTCAGTTCATCCAGACTCCGCAGCAGGTGGCCATCCTCTACGAGTACTTCTGGCTCTTCCGCGTGATTCCCACCGACGGCCGAGGACACGCCGACGACGTCGATCCGTCGTTCATGGGAGATTCGGTCGGGCGCTGGGACGGCGACACGCTCGTGGTGGACGTCACCAACTTCAAGGATGGCGGCTGGCTCGCGCCTGGCGTGTTTCACAGCGACGCGCTACATCTCACGGAGCGCTACACGCGCGTCGATCACGACCAGTTGAACTACGAGGCGACCGTCGAGGATTCGAAGGTCTTCACGGCGCCGTGGAAGATTCGGGTCACGCTGATGCTGCGGGAGAAGAATCGTCTGCGCGAGTACTCGTGCATGGAAAACAACGTGGACATGCAGCGCTATCAGGAGTTCGTGAAGAACCCGTCGCTGTTCGTACGAAAGCCCGAGGGGGCACGTTGAGGCGCGCCTGATGGCATCCCGCCGACGATTCATCACACCGTGGCTGATGGTGGGCGAGAAGGGGCGATGCCCCGTTTTGCCCCAGGCGGAGTGTGATGAATCGTGAGTGTTCGCTCATCGACTGGATTCTCGAGAGGAGAGAAGGCATGCGACTTCGTGGCTGGCTCGGAATGGTTCTAACCTCGGTGGCGCTGCCGCTCGGGGTGGCAGCGCAGGCTCCGGCGGCCGGGGGACAGGCTCCTGCGGCAGCGCCGGCACGGCCGCCCTTGACCCTGACGACAACGGCGTTTCCCGACGGCGGACAGATTCCGGCGAAGCATACCCAGGCCGGCGATCAGATTTCGCCCGCGCTGACGTGGACCAACGTGCCGCCCGGCACCGTCAGCTTCGTGCTCCACATGCGCGACCCCGACGTCGCGCGCAACAAGACGACGGAAGATCAGGTGCACTGGCTGGTGTGGAACATCCCCGGCACGGCGACCGGCATGCCGGAGGGTGTGCCGAAGGGTCCGGAGCTGAAGGACGGCAGCCGTCAGATCAGCGCCAGCGGGCCGGTCTACCGCGGCCCCGGCGCGCCCGCCAACGGGCCGATGCACCACTACACGTTCGAGCTGTACGCCCTCGACACCAAGGTCGACCTGCCGGCGGGCGCCGACGCCTGGGAAACGCGCACGGCCGTGTGGAAGGTGATGCAGGACCACGTGCTCGGCAAGGCGGTCTACGTAGGATTGTTCCGGCGGCCGCAGTAACTAAGAATGCTCAATGCCCAATGCCCAATGCTCAAACGACCGACGTGGAGGCCACCATTGAGCATTCTGCATTGGGCATTTAAGAGATCATGATGCGCACGGGATCGATCTCAATCGTCACCGACGCGGTTCCGAACTGAATCTCGTCCCCCGACAGCAGTCGCAGGCCGGCCGGGTTGCGCGCTGCCACTGCCAGTGTCGTTCCCCCCCGGATCACCCTCGTCCCGTTGTGACTGCCATCGTCGAACAGGCGGTACTCCTGCCGCGCCGCGTCGTAGCGAATCGACGCGTGCGCTCGGCCAACCGTCGCGCTGTGCTCGTCGCCATCCTCGACGAACGCGATGTGGTTGTGGCGCGGCCGGCCGAGGTGATCGGTGGGTGCTGCCGTGCGGCCGATGTGGACGAGCGGTTCCTGGACGACGTATGACGGGTGAGTGGCGTGACCCCGCCGGACGGCAATGCGAAGCGGGGGCAGCGACGGCTCACGCGCCGGTGGCCGCTGCGTAATCGCCTGCGTTCCGAAGTCCACCGCGAAACGCTGCGTTGGTTGCCAGCTCGACTTCGGTTTCTTGGCGTACTGGACCTCCACCTCGAACCCGGCCGGCACCTGACAGCGAAGCTCGCCCAGCCTCGAGCGAACGGCGCTCTCGACATCGCCGAGCGTCGCTTCGAGCGCCGCTCGCTCGTCCTTGTCCCTGGCCACCACCGTGACCGACACGAGGTTGTGCGGCAGCACGCGCCTGCCGACGGCGGCCGGCTCGGCCCGGCGCTCGACGCAATCGACGATCGCTTCGCGAATCTCGAGCGGGCGCGCATCCGACTCGAGCGGCGGATCGAACCACGTCCGCAAGGTGTCGACCGCCCCCTGCAGCGCGCGTTGCACGAAAAAAAACAAGCGAGTCAGAGGTGACATGGGAGTTGTAGGCGTTCGATTCACAGGCTCCGGGCTCCAGGCTCCAGGCTCCGCGTCATTTGAACAGTCCTCGCTCCTGCGCGGCCGTCACGATATCTCCGGCCAGCGGCGCGGCGACCCGCCCGCCGTAGCCGGCGTTCTCGAGCACCACGGCAAACGCGATCCGCGGCTCGTCAAAAGGCGCGAAGCCGACGAACCACGCATGCGACGGCGCGCGATCGACCTCTGCAGTGCCGGTCTTTCCGGCGATCGCCACCTGATGCCCGGCGAGGGCACGGCCCGTCCCGGAGGTGACGACGGCGCGCATGTCCTGCCGCAGCTGCTCGGCGCCGCTCTCGCTGATCCACTGGACGTCAGCCGCCTGCGCCGCCTGGCCGCGCGGCACGACCTGGACCTCGCGCAGCACGCCGTCGCTGGCGAGCGCCGCCGTCGCTCTGGCCATGCGGAGCGGCGACGCAACGACGTTGCCCTGGCCGTATCCCGCGAAGGGCAGCGTGCGCCGCAGGTTGGTCTCAGCGGGCGGCGGCGCCACGGCAATCTGCGCGGCAGCGGCGGTTTCGGCCAGCGCCTTCGAGCCCAGTCGCTGCGCCAGGTTGGCGAAGTAGGCGTTGCACGAGACGACCAGCGCGCGGTGCAGGTCGAGCCTCCCGTGAGGCGAGTGATCCTGCGGATCGTCGCGAATCACCGCACCGGATCCAGCCATGCGGCCGCCGACGCGCCCATCGGTCAGGCGCACGCAGTCGAACGTGGTCCGTTCCGCGTCGCTCTGACTGCGCAGCGCGGCGACCGCCGTGACCAGCTTGAAGGTCGAGCCCGGAGGATACAGACCATAGCGCGCCCGGTCGAGCAGATGCGCCGGCGCCGGCGGTAGGTCGCCGCTCAGCTCGCGTGGCTCCGGCCAGGGATAGCTCGCCGAGGCTACCAGATCGCCCGACGAGGGATCGATCACCACCGCGGCGCCGCGGCCCGACCCGGTGCCGAGCGCTCGCGCGCGCAAAGCGCGGGCCACCGCGATCTGCAGCCGCGCATCGACGGTCAGCGTGAGATCGCGGTTACGCGTGACGAGGCGGCGGACGTCTTCGTGCTCAGGGTTGCCGCGATGCCGTACGAGTGGCAGCAGCTCGGAGTAGTCGCGGCGCACCGCCGCGAACGTGTGTCCGTCTCCGGGGTGCGTGACCTGCACGGTGCGCGGATGATCGTCGAAGCCTTTGAGCTGCGCGTCGTAGTCCTGCTCGACGAACGAGGTGTTTCGTGCGGCCCAGTTGATCTGGCGCTCGGCATCGCCGAGCAGGTGAAAGGCGAGGCCTCCAAGGGGATAGCACCGCTCGCCGTGCGGGCAGCTCACGTTGAGGCCCAGCTGGTGGAAGCGTGCAGCGTCGGCGGTCAGCTGTTCGGGCCGGCTGGTGGCCAGCGGAAGGCCGTTGCGGTCGTAGATGGTGCCGCGCACGAGCTGTCGTGCGGCGGCCACGAGCCGCGGGTTGTATTGATAGCGATACCCGCCATCGGCCTGCTGGGTGAGGTTCGCGCGCGCCGCGACGCGATCGCCGCGCACCACCTGCACCAGCGTGACGCGCCACGCCAGCGCCGCGATGAGGAACGCCATGGTCCAGCCGACCACACGCACCGGCGCCGCGAATGCCTCACGCGCCGGCCCCGCACGGCGCGCAACCGCCGCGCACACGGCGACCGCGGCGAAATTGCTCAACATCGCCGAGCGCCCATAGCTCAGGAACGGCGTAACGACCCCGGCGAGCGGCAGCAGTCCAAGGGTCCCGCCGACGATCACGATCGCCTGTGCGGCCAGCGTCAGCGTGAGGCCTGCCGTGAGGAACAGGGTGTAGTCGCCGGGCGCGCGCCGTGCGATGCGCAGCGTGCGCCAGACGAGCAGCGCAAACAGCGCGAGCACGCAGGTCACGCCGACGTACCCGAGCTCCTCGCCGATGGCAGCCACCACGAGGTCGGTATGCCCGGCGGGGATCAGCTGCGGATCGCCGACGCCGGGGCCGAGCCCCCACGCGCCGCCGCTCGACATCGCCCAGAGCGAATGCGCGATCTGGTCGCCGCCCGGGAGCGCGTTTTCCCACGGATCCAGCCAGATGGCGACGCGGCGCGTCACTGTGGCCGGCACGCCCAGCGCGTAGCCTGCCACGAACCCGGCGGCGAGCACCGCGAACCCGGCGGCGACGAGAGGCGCGCGGCCGCGCGAGATTCCGTACAGCCCGAGGAACACGCACGAAAGCACCAGCGCCGGCCCGAGATCCTTCTGCAGGAAGAAGAAGGCCAGCAGCGTCGCGATCGTGATCGCCAGAGGACGGACGTCCTTCCAGCGCGGCAGCTGCACCCGCCGTCGCACCGACGCGTTCGGCCCCACGCCTTCCGAGAACTCGCGCAGAAACGACCAGCGGCGCGCGAAGTACGCCGCCAGCGCAAACGCCACCAGTAGGCGAATGGCTTCAACCGGCTGCACGCCGAGCAGGTTGACCTTGGCGCCGCTGCCGCCCGGTCCGCTGCCGAAGACAAGGAGCGCGAGTGCCAGCAGCACGGCAACGGAGAGCGGCGGCAGAACAGCCCGGCGCAGGCGTGGGTCTTCGAAGTCGATGAAGCTGACGATGGTCCAGAGCGCGCAGCCGGCGGCGATCGCGATCGCCATCGGTTCGGCGATGACCATGTCGCGCAAGGGGTCGCGGATCGTGAGCAGCGTCATGAGCCCGAGCCCGGTGAGGAGCTGGACGACCGGCAAAAGCACGGCATCTCCCGTCGTGCCACGCCAGGCGCGGACGGCATGGGCCAGCCAGAACGCGAGCATGAACACGACGACGAATGTGACGACGCGGTATTGGTACTGCTCGAGCGTTCTGACGATGACGTTGGGCTTGAGCGCCGCGAGATCCGTGCCGCTGAGCACCGTCACGGCGGCTGCCTCAGGCCGCTCGAGTAACCGCGCGTTGAGCGACACGAGGCGCTTGTCGCGGCGGACGACGGCAGCCGGCAGCGTGACGGCCGCCAGTCCGCCCACGTGCTCGAGCCGCGGTTGTCCCGCACCGGTCGCCACCCGCTCGAAGAGCGCCGCTGCCACCGCGTTCCGCTCGGCCGGCTCGACCATCGTCAAGGCAGGCAGCAGGCCTCTGCTGTTGCGCAGTGCGTTGAGGTTGATCGGACATCTGCTGACCGGTTGCGAAGACGCCGTCGCCGGGACACCGTTCGCGCAATCGATCAAGCCATCGGTCTGGCCGACGTAGGCCAGCCAGAGACCTGGCAGCAGGATCAGGGACACAGCGAGGAGTCCAAGCCGTTCGATGCGCGCCGCGCGAGGGGCGCGCCCGTGAGCGTGCCCGGTGACGACTCCCCGGCCGGCGGCGTCGGAAGCGCGCGGGAGACGCCAGCGACGATCGGGGGAAGGTTGCACGACTCTCATGTGTCGTCTTTAGAAGCTTCGTCAAAACCTGTCATCGCAATGCCCAACGCCGAATGCCGAATGGCAAGCTCCTGACGAATCTTCTCTTTTGGCATTCAGCATTCAGCATTCGCCATTCGGCATTCATAATCCGCGTTCCTCAGCGGCATCTTAGAGTCTCCGCAGCGGATCGTCACCGTTGCCCGGCGTGATGACCTGCGGCGGCGGCAGCTGCTTCGAGATGTCCGCCAGACGACGTCGACAGGTGCGGAGGTTGCGGTCGGAGTTGAAGAGACGCAGGCCGTCGAAGTACTCGATGCACTTGCCATAGTCGGCGGCTGCGCGCTCGAGCTGCTCGATCCGCTCGGCGCCGCTCAGCTTCTTGGCTTCCGCCTCGGCGCGTTCGCCCAGCTTCAGATGCAGATCGCCGGACCAGACGCGGACCCGGCGTCCCGCAACGTAGCCGCGCTGCTCGGCATCGCGAATGGCCTGCGTGAACCCGTCGAGATCGTGCGTGACGTATGCGAAGACGGTCGCAAGCCCGAGGTAGGGATCCGGCTGAGTGGGGATCAGGCGGCTGGCGTCCCGGAACAGCCGGATCGCCTCGTCGTTGCGATCGGCGATGCGCGCGAGCTGTCCGCGCACGTAGGCGCGCTTGCCTGCTGCCTCTGCGCTCGACGGCGAGATCTCGATGGCGAGGTCGAGACACTGGCTGGCCTGTTCCCACTGCGCCTTGGCGACGGCAGGCGTCTCGGCCCGGTACTCGAAGATGATCCGGTCGGCCAGGTTCAGCATGCGGCTGGTCAACAGGCGGTCGATGCGGCCGGATCCGAGGCCGAGCGGAGTCCAGGAATCGATCCGCCGGTACTCGGTTCTCGCGTGCTCAAGATCGGAGATCTCGAGCGCCGGGATCTGCGCGCGGAACTGCTCGGCGCGGATGAGCGCGAGCCCTTCCAGTGCGAGCACGATGATGAAGATCAGGAGCGCGACCACCCGTGTCGGGCGCATCGTCCGCTTGCGGGAGACCCCGGCAGGCGACGGCTGACCGCCTGCAGTCACGGTGGGCGCTGCGGCGCCATCGGCAGGACGGCGAACGGGCAGCGGTTCCGTCGGCACCGTTTCCGGACGTCGCGGAACCGCAGCTGTCGCGGCGATGCGAAGCGTCTCCACGCTCGCCTGCGCGTGCTCCAGTCCTGCCGCGGTCGGCAACCCGTCGAGGAAGGCCGTCAGATCCTTGGCGATCGCCTCGGCCCACGCGTACCGGCGCTCGATTTGAGGGGCGAGCAGCTTGCCGATGATGGCGGCGAGGGCAGGCTCGATCCCGGGTGGGAGCGGATCGCGAACCTCCTGCTTGCGGATGGCGTTGTCGAGAAGGCTTGGGTTGTGCTCGTAGCTCCTGTACGGGCGATAGCCTGCGACCATCTCGAAGAGCATCACGCCGAGCGACCAGAAGTCGACGTGCTCGTTGACCTGCCCGTCGGACTGCAGGCGCTCCGGTGACGCGTACTGCACCGAGCCCCATTTGTTGGTGGTGACGAGCGTCCGCGTGGCGAGCGCCTTCGCGATGCCGAAGTCGAGCACGCGAATCGACCCGTCCTCGAGCAGCAGGATATGGTCTGGCTTGAGGTCTGCGTGCACGATGAGCGCGTAGTGCTGCTGCTCGATGTCGGTCTCGAACTGGTGCGCGTGGACGAGGAATGTCGCGATCGCGAGCCCGATCTCGGCGGCCCGGCGCGACGCCATCGGTCCCTCCGCGATGAGACCGGTCAGCTGCCGGCCGTGCACGAGCTCCATCGCGATCGCGTAGAACGGGACGATCGTCTGGTGCTCGAACACGCCGGGCACGAGACCCTGGTGGACCTCGCCGAACCGCTGCTGGAGCACGGCGCCGTGCCGTTCCGCTGCCACCTTCTCTTCGCTGTCCTGACCTTGGAGCGGAATCAGCTTCAGCGCCACGTCACGGCCGGTCGGTGTGTGGCGCGCCTGGTACACCACGCCGAAATGGCCCGATGCGATCAGGTGGCCGATCGTGTACTGCTGCAACGTCCAGTCGAGACGCTCGACGCCGGTCGTCACGGTGTTCTCGGGTGCGGCGCTCGCTCGGGTCCGCGCTGGATGAAGTTGCGAGGGGCGAGCTGCGCGTCGCGCGGCGCAGCGCCCCTGACGATCTCGCTGTAGCCGAGGAAGAGATTGCCCACGATGTTGCCGTCGATGTCGGACGCGGCATCGCGCGACACGTCGATGGCAGGCACTTTCGCGCCCGCCTCGTGCACCACGTGGTTCTGCCGGATGACCGGGTGCGCGCCTGCGCCGATGTGCAGCGGCAGCCCCTTCAGATTCGAGATCCGGCTGGCAAACACGGTGACGTCGCCGTCGTTGATGAAGTCCATGCCGATGCCGACCTCGCCCTCGACCTCCACGTCTTCGACGCGGACGGCGTGTCCCGACAGCTCGAGACCGACGGCGATCGGCGCTGCCGGCTGTCCGCGCACGCGAATGCCCGAGATCCGGTGACCCACGCGGCCGCCGGCGATGATGCTGACCCATTCGGCCTGTCCGGGATCTGCCACGAGCGTGGCCGTGCCGGGCGCCTTCGCTTCGAGCGAGACACCGTCGGGCAGGACGACCTGTTCGGCATACTCACCCGGGTCGAGCTGCACGACGTCGCGGGGACGGGCTTCTCGGAGGGCCTCCGCAATGGATGCGAAGCTGCCCCTGGCGTCGGGGGCGCCGGGGGCGCGGACATGAAGCGCCCGGCCTTCCGCCGTGCCGAGCGGGCCATAGCGCGCCAGCATCCACGCGAGGCCGATGCCGAGGGCGAGCCCGGCCACCACTCCCATGGCCAGCAGCGTGGTGCGGCTGCGCCACAACCCGGCCATCGATCGTCTCACCCCGTCGACTGCCGGTGTGACCGCCGAGTACGCGTCCTGGAGCGCGGTGCGTGGAGCGTGCGCGAAGCCGGCCCCTTCGACGTAGATCGCGGTGATGTTGTCTTTGCCTCCGGCGTCGTTTGCCGCCTGAATCAGCGCCTCGACCACCTGTCCCGGCTGTCCGGCGTGCTGTCGTACGGTCCGTTCGATGACCGCGGACGTGACCATGTCGCTCAGCCCGTCGGAGCAGAGAAGCAGGGCGGTGTGCTCGTCGAAGGCCGCCTCGATCACTTCGACGAAGTCGGTGTCGTCCGGTTCGTGAAACTCGCTCCCGACGTCGCGAAAGACCTGGTTGCGGCGCGGATGCTGCATCGCCTCCGCCTCGCTGATCTCGCCGGAGTCCTCCCGCTCGCCGACAGGCGAATGATCGTGCGTGAGCTTGGCCATGCCGTCTGGCGTGAGCTTGTACAGGCGCGTGTCGCCCACGTGGCCAATGGTGAGCGTCCGGTCCGACAGCAGCGCCAGCGTGAGCACGCAGGTCATGCCGTCGTAACGCGGCGACGACCGGGCCTGTGTCAGGATTTCGTTGTTGGCGAGCGCGATGGCTTCCCGGACGCGCTGCTCCGGACTCCAGAGCGGACGCTCGAGGCGACGTGCGATGACGTCGACGGCAATCTCCGCCGCCACTTCGCCGGCGGCGTGGCCGCCGACGCCATCGGCCACGACGAAGATGCCGCGCTCGGCGTCGAGGTGCAGGCGGTCTTCGTTGCCGGTGCGCAGCCGTCCGGGGTCGGTCGCCGCCGCGGCCGTGAAGCGCGGGACGCCGGCGCGAGGGGCAATGTCAGGTATCGTCACGCGTGACCCACCCGAGATAGCCGAGCCACACCACGCAGAGCACGAGCCCACACAGAAACAGCACGCGGAGAAGCGACAGCGTCGTCATCGCTCCACCGAGAACTCGATGACGACCGCGTCGGCCAGTTGGATCCGCGCGCGGTTCGAGAGCTCGTGCTCCTGGCCCGTCTCCTCGACGCGACCGTTGATTTGGCGCGCGAAGGGCGCCACCACCTTTCCATCGATCGTCGTGCCCCAGCTGCTCACGTCCTGCAGGAAGTAACGCCCGTCGGCGGTCTTCCTGATTCGACAGTGCTCGCGCGACACGCGCGGCGTCGTGACCAGCTGGACGTCGACCCAGTGGGCCGAGCCGCCGCGGCCGATTGAGATGAGGTCCTTCCGCATCACAAAGGTATGCGGTCCTTCGTCGTCGGAATAGGCGAGCCGCGCCGTGCGATCGGCGCCCATGTCCCTGGTCTGGGCACTCCCGTCGCGAATGGCCGTCGCGGTGGCTTCCTGAGACGACGGGTGCGCGGCGGCGTTCCCTGGGGGCGCGGCGGCGACGTCCTCGGACGGGAGGCTGCGGCGAATGGCGCCGGTCACGACGGTGCGGCCGATGCGCTTCGTCGGCGTTCCGGCTTCGAACCGCGGCGGTGGCGGCATCGAGAGGCGCGATTCGATCCCGAGCTGACCCCGCTCGAGGTCGCCGTTTGCGTCGGCGTGGATGGCGATGTCCCATCCCGATGCGGGCACGTCGACCGGCGCCCGCTTTCCGGTGACGAGCGTCGAAAGGCGCCGGCGGTTGAGCTCTTCGACGCGGGCCGTCAACCCCTGCTGGGCGTCGGTGACGATGAGCGGCACGATGCCTTCGATCTCACGATAATCGTCCGGGTGGAGATACACGTGGTACTCGCCCGGCGCCAGCGTCCGGTACAGGAGCGGGTACAGCCGCTCCTCCATCTCCATGAGGAGCTCGGTGACGATCGTGCGGCCGGATGGGGGCTTCAACGTCTCCAATGCGAAGAGGCGGACTTCAGGTCCGGCTACTGCAGTATGCGTCCGGTCTGCGGTAGAGTCCTGAGGAAGATCCAAGAAAACCGCAAAGCCTTTTTCTTGTGAGAATCGAGTTCGCGGAATTCGTCCTCGACTCCGACCGGCGGCAGCTCTTCCGCCAACGGGAGCCGATCCATCTGTCCCGCAAGGCCTTCGACGCGCTTGGGATCCTCCTCGAGCGCCGCCCTGGCGCGGTGACGAAGGAGGAGCTGCACGCCCGGCTCTGGCCGGGAACCTTCGTGAGCGACGCGAACCTGTCGGTCGTGATCGCCGAGGTCCGCCGGGCGCTGGGCGACGACCCGCAGTCGCCGCGCTTCATCAGGACCGTTCACCGGATCGGCTACGCGTTCACAGCTGCCGCCGACGGGTCCGACGTGGGGGCCGCGGGCCAGCGCGCGCCGGGCGCGTGGCTGGTCTGGAACGACCGCGTGCTGCCGTTGTCGACGGGCGAGCAGGTGATCGGCCGCGATCCCGCCTGCGCGACCTGGCTGGATGGCACCGGCGTCTCACGACGGCATGCCCGGATTCATGTCGAGGGAGACACCGCGACCATCGAAGATCTTGGCAGCAAGAACGGGACGTCTGTCAACGGCGTGCCGTTGGCGTCGGCCTGCCGGCTCGCCGACGGCGATCGGATCACGCTGGGCCAGGTCGATCTGGAGTTTCGAACGAAATCCAGTGCGAGGGAGACGAAGACGGTCAGGCTGGCGAAAAGAAGGACGTAGACTCGAATCCCGGATCGCGGATCCCGAGTCCCGGATCTATACTCGGCCACCTTTCAGGAGGCCTCCATGACACGTGGAAGACTGGTCCTCGTGGTTCTCGTCGTTGTCGCCGCGGCCGCTGCCGGATGGGTTGCGATTGCCCGCGACCGTGCGGAGACCCGAACGGTGACGGCGCCGTATTTCGAGGTCGACCCCTTCTGGCCGAAGCCGATGCCGAATCACTGGATGCTCGGCTCGGCAGTCGGTGTCTCGGTGGACGAGCGGGATCACGTCTGGATCGTCCATCGCCCGGCGACGCTGGCCGACAACGAAAAAGGCGCCGATCTCAAGCCGCCCACCGGGGAGTGCTGCTCGGCGGCGCCGCACGTGCTCGAGTTCGATGCGGACGGGACGCTCGTGGGCCACTGGGGCGGTCCGGGGCAGGGATACGAATGGCCCTCGTCCGGCCATGGCATCACCGTGGACTACAAGGGCAACGTCTGGATTGGCGGCAACGGTCCAGGCGACGCGCAGGTGCTGAAATTCACGCGCGACGGAAAATTTCTGCTGCAGCTCGGGAAGGCCGACGTGCACAAGGGGCCGAACGACGCCAAAGGCCAGCCGACCTACACGGGAGGCAGCAACGATCCCCGCAACTTCGGCCGCGCCGCGAAGATCTTCGTCGACCCCAAGGCCAACGAGGCGTACATCGCCGACGGCTACTTGAACAAACGAGTGGCGGTGGTCGACGCCGACACCGGGGTGCTCAAGCGCCACTGGGGCGCCTACGGAAACAAGCCCGACGATGCCAACCTCGGTCCGTACAAGCCGGAGGCGCCGCCCGCCCAGCAGTTCAGGAACCCGGTTCACTGCGCCGATCTGTCCAACGACGGTCTGCTCTACGTCTGCGACCGCGTCAACAACCGGCTGCAGATCTTCAAGCCGGACGGCACCTTCGTGAAGGAGACGTTCATGGGCAAGAACAGTCTCAGCGAAGGCGCGGTCTGGGACGTTGCGTTCTCCAAGGACCCGCAGCAGACGTATCTCTACGTCGCCGACGGCCGCAACATGAAGATCCGCGTGCTTCGCCGCGATACGCTGGAGGAGCTGACGGCGTTTGGCGACGGCGGCCGCCAGCCGGGACAGTTCTACGGCGTCCACAGCATCGCGACCGATTCGAAGGGCAACCTCTACACCACCGAGACGTACGAGGGGAAGCGGCTGCAGAAGTTCGCCTATCGGGGAATCAAGGAGATCACGGTTCGGAATCAGGGGGTCGTGTGGCCGCAGCGCCCGTAGACGCCCGGTTCACGCGCCGGCTGAAGGAGTCCTGCATGACACGCGCACTCGTGGCCGCGCTCGCCGCCCTGCTGACCGTCGACGCTGGCGCCCAGGCGCCAGCCGCCAGGACCTGCGACCGGGAATGCCTGCGCGGCGTCATCACGCAGTATCTGGAGGCGATGGTCGCGCACAACCCGCGTGCGCTGCCGACCGCACCTGGCGTCAGGTTCACCGAGGACACCAGGGAGCTACCGCTCGGCGAAGGCCTCTGGAAGAACGCGTCGAAGATCCGTTCCTACCGGCAGGACTTCCTCGACGTCCGCGACGGCGTCGCCGCCTCGCACGTGGTCGTCGAGGAGGGAGGCATGCCGGTGATGTTGGCGCTCCGGCTGAAGGTCGTCGACCGCAGGCTTACCGAAATCGAGACGATGGTGACCCGGAGCCGGGCGGAGGGGGCGATCTTCAACGTGGAGGCGCTGCAGATGCCCCGGCCGGGCATGAACGTCGTGCCGACCGCTGCGCAACGGATGTCGCGCGCCGAGATGATCCGGATCGCCGAGTTCTATCCTGCCGGCCTCAAGGTCGGAGGCACCTTCGAGGCGGTCAACGCACCATTCGCCCCGGATGCCTACCGCGTGGAGAACGGTATCGTCATGGCGGGCGCCGGCGCGCGGGCAGGCGGGGAGAACATCAAGACGCAGAAAATCATCGCCCATCCCGATGTCAGCTACCGCGTCGCCGCGGTGGACGAGGAGATGGGCGCTGTGCTGATGCGGCTCGACTTCGGCGACACGAAGAGCTACGGCCCCGGCAACGCGCTCACGACCTTCGAGGCGTTCAAGGTGTACGGAGGCCAGATCCACGCGGTCGAGGCGTTCATCCGGATCATGCCCGCCGGCACGCCGTCGGGGTGGAACTACGCAGTCAAGAAGCCGTGAGGGAGCGGAGCTCCAGCTCCGCTCTGAGGCGGGTCCTCCCGGACCCGCCGATGTGACGCGCACACTTATTTCGGATAGAGCGGGATGATCCGCGCCGGGTTATCCCAAACTCCCGCGTCGATTCCGAACGGCACTCCATCCACGCCTTCGAATCCCACCACCACGCCGTTGATGATGTCTTCGATTCGCGTGGTGATCGGCTCGGCCGGCGGATCGACGTTCGGAGGGGGCGGCTCGTCAGGAAACGGCCCGCTCACGCAGAACCTTGTTCCACTGCCGCGCTCTGCCTTCTGACCTGGTGGAATACCGCGCGGATTTCGTGGGCTCCAGAACGACGGCGTCGGAGTGCGGCTCGCCACGATCGCGAAGTCGAGCGACACGGTGTGCCCATTCAGCTGCACGCGCTGGCCCTCGGCGAGCTCCCACTTGCCGTCGAGCGGCTCCACGAGCGCGAAACCCGAACGTCTGCCGGGGAGCTCGAAACCGGCCGCAGTGATTCTGGGCCAGCCGGGCCGGTCGGCACGCTCCGCCGATGCATTGGCGACATAGAAACAGATCAACCGGAGGCCGGAGTCACCGGCGCCCCACTTGATCGGAATCGCTCGATCCGTGCCTGCCGTCGGACTCGAGGCGAACGCCTTCGCGGGAAAGGCGAAATCCCGAGACATCAAACCGATGATGGAGTGGGCCGATAGCGCGGCTCCGGACAGGACAAGAGCGCCGAGCAACGCGACCGCCGTTCGGACGGCCGCCGTGCGCGGGTATCTGACGTACATGGGACGCTCCTCTCGGGGAGGCAGCGTGGCGACCCGTCCTGGATCCCATCGGCCCCCTGATTGAGAAAGCGCTAAGAGGAGAACTATTCCCTCACGACGAGAGTCGCTGGTGAAGCCAGGCCCGCGAGACGGTCCAGTCGCGCTCCACGGTCGCCGCCGAGACCTGGAGCGCGTGTGCGGTCTCGTCGATGTTGAGGCCGGCGAAGAATTTCAGCTCGACCACTCGACAGAGGCGCGGATCGCGAGCGTTCAATTCGGTGAGCGCCTCGTCGAGTGCAAGAAGGTCGACGGTGGCGACCTCCCGTGCCGGGACGGCTTCGTCGAGCGCGATGACGGTTGCTGTGCCTCCGCGCTTGCGTGCCCTTCTTCTCCGTGCGTGATCGACCAGGATCTCACGCATCAGCCGCGCCGCCAGGGCCAGGAAATGAGCGCGATCCCGCGGCGCTGCGACGCGGCCGCCGGCCAGCCTCGCGTAGGCTTCGTGAACGAGGGCGGTTGGCTGGAGGGTGTGACCGGGCCGCTCGCGCCGGAGATAGGCGCGTGCCACGCGTCGCAGCTCGTCGTAGAGGGGGGGAAGCAGCCGCTCCAGGGCGCCGGCCTCGCCGCGTTGCCACGCCCGGATCAGTTCGGTGACGTCCTGACTCGGAAGACGATCCGGCATTGTTGCCGGCCTGAAGAGTAATCCAGTCCGGATATCCCAGCGATCCTCAGAGCGCCACGTGTGATGGCGACACAGAATCAGCCGCCGAATGGCCTCACGACACGAGAGCTTTTCGGTGAGGCGATCCCCTAGAATCTAGGCGCATTGTGGCGAGTGGTCCCGACGCGTGGCCGCGAATCCGGGAGGTCTTCGAGCGGGCGCTGGCGTTGCCGCCGGCCGAGCGGAGCTCGTACGTCGCAGCGGCATGCGCCGACGACCGCTCGCTACACGACGAGATCGAGCGGATGCTCGAGTCGCACGAGCGCGCGGGCGGATTCCTCTCCAAGCCGGCGGTCACCGTCCTTCGGGGAACACCGGGTGTGACAGTCCTTGCAGGACAGCAGCTTGGCCCGTACGCGATCCTGTCGCGCATCGGCGCGGGCGGGATGGGCGAGGTGTATCGCGCCCGCGACAGCCGGTTGAAGCGCGACGTCGCGCTGAAGATCCTGCCTCCTCTCTTCGCGGAAGATCCGGACCGTCGTGCGCGATTTCAGCGTGAAGCCGAGGCGCTCGCCGCGCTCAATCACCCGAACATCGCGGCGATTCACGGGCTCGAGGAGTCCAGCGGCGTTCGTGCCATCGTCCTCGAGCTGGTCGAGGGCGAGACACTGGCCGAACGGTTGCGACGGGGCGCGATGCCGATCGCTGAAGCCCTGGCGGTTGCGCGTCAGATCGCCGCCGCGCTGGAGGTCGCGCACGAACAGGGCATCGTGCACCGCGACCTCAAGCCGGCCAACGTCGCGATCACGTCCGGCGGCGTCGTCAAGGTGCTCGACTTCGGGCTCGCGAAGCTGACAACGCCGCCGGAAGGGTCCGGACCGCACGACCCGCTCCACCTCACCACCATATCGCCGACAAGGACCAGCCCCGCGCAGCTGACCAGTGCAGGCGTGCTGCTTGGAACGGCGGCGTACATGGCCCCGGAACAGGCACGCGGACGCCGCGCTGACAAGCGCGCGGACATCTGGGCCTTCGGCGTCGTGCTTTACGAGATGGTGACCGGAGCTCGGGCGTTCGAGGGGGACACCGTTACCGAGACCCTTGGCGCGGTCATACACAAGGAGCCCGACTGGACGAAGCTGCCTGCGGATCTGCCTGCAGATGCGCGCCTCGTGCTCAGGCGATGCCTGCAGAAGGATCCGACCGAGCGGCTGCGCGACATGGGCGACGCGCGGCTCGCGCTCGATGGCGCATTCACGCCGGATTCGCCTGCGGTTGTCTATGCGGCGTCCTCCAAGTGGAAGCGCGCAACCGCGTTGGCGTCTGTCGTTCTTGCCGCGGTGGCGGGTGGAGCGGCCGTCTGGCTCTATTCGCGTCCCGAGCCTTCGACCCCGCCGGTTCGCTATCCCATCCGCATCGATATCTCGCTGCCTGCCACTGCCCTCCCATTTGTGACGATGTCGCCGGATGGTCGCAATCTGGCCTACACGGCCCAAGGTCGCCCGTTCGTCTACTCCCTTGAAACCGCGACATCGCGCCAATTGGCGAGCACCGGTCCATCGTTGCCGTTCTGGTCTCAGGACAGTCGCGCGATTGCGTTTGCCTCCGGCGAGAAGCTGATGCGGACTGAGGCGTCGGGCGGTGCGCGGACCGATCCGCTCTGCGATCTCGAGCGTTTCGGCGGCGGGACCTGGGTCTCGGACAACGTGATCCTGTTCGCCGACGTGAGCAAGGGGATCATGCAGGTCTCCGCCGCTGGGGGAACTCCAGTTCTGCGGACGAAGGTCGATCAAACACGCGGTGAGTCGGGCCACTGGCTTCCATGGGCGCTGCCCGACGGACGACACTTCCTTTATCTGCGGGTGAGCAAGACGCCGGGCAGCACGGGAATCTTTGTCGGCAGTCTCGATGCCCCACCCGACGCTCAGGATCTCAAGCGGCTGGTCGCGACCGAACGCGCCGCTGTCTATGCGTCTCCAACCGACAACGGTCCGGGATGGCTCGTGTTCATGCGCGGCGGTTCACTCCTGGCGCAACGCTTCAATGAGCACACGCTGCAACTCGAAGGCGAGCAGGCGCCAATCGTCGAGCTTCCATCGTTTGGGAGCCCACAGGCACAGTTTACCGTTTCGGCCAACGGTGCGATCGCCTACGTACGAAGCGCCGAAAAGTCCGGTGCGGCGGTGTGGGTGAGCCGAAATGGCGAGGCGGTCGCCGAGATCTCGGGAAGCCAAAGGGGTATCGAGAATCCGCGTCTGTCGACTGATGGCCGGAGTCTGGCGGTCGCCATCGCCGGGGATATCTGGCGGTACGATCTTGGTGGACGTCCTCCCATCCGCTTGACGTTCGACGGAGTTCGTTACTTTCCATACGAAGGGCACTACCTGCCGCTGTGGACTCCAAATGGAATGCGTATCGTGTACGAGGGCGTCCGGGGGCAGGGGTTGTCCTCGGTGCCCGCTGAGGGAGGCGGCGGAACACCGGAGCCGGCAAGCCCGCCGGGGCATTTCCATCCTTTTGCATGGTCTCCCGATGGGCGCGAGATCGTGGCGTTGCGCTGGACCGAGGACCCGAAACCGCGCGACCTCGTGCGACTGGAGCCGCGGGCGGACGGACGGATCCGGACGATTGTCGATATCGCGACCGCGAACTTCAACGCGTCGATGTCACCGGATGGGCGGTGGCTCGCCTACACGTCGACGCTGAGTGGAAGCGTAGAAGTCTGGGTCAGACCGTACGCGGAATCGGGCACTGCCAGGCAGGTCTCGCTGAGCGGGGGCAGTCAACCCGTCTGGGCGCGCGACGGCAGGAAGCTGTTTTACCTCAAGGGCTCGGACATGATGGTTGTTCCGGTTGTGCCTGTTGAACCCAGCGCTCCCTTCACCTTCGAACCACCTACGCGTCTGTTCGACGCCTCAGCCTACAAGGTCTCGGGGCAACCACCTACGTACGACGTCGCCAAAGACGGCCGCTTCGTGATGCTCAAGGATGGCGAATTGCCGGTCACCGTCATCCTCAACTGGGCGGAGCGACTGCGTCAGGGCGCGCGCGTCCGCCAGCCTGAGTGACTCGAATCGGCGAATCCGCTTCGACTCGCGATTGATGCCGACGCTCACTCAAGGCGAGCCCCGAGCCCAGAGCCCCGAGCCCCGAGCCCCGAGTCTCGGATCCCGAGCCCCGACGCTATAATTCGCCCGTCATGACCATGCCCAGACTGCGCCTAGTGGCGCTCGTGGCGGCTGCGGCCGCAGTGTTCTCGACTCTCACGCACAGCGACGAAGACTCGTTCAGCGTCGCTCGCCTCGATGCGCAGGCCGCCAGAGGTGCCGGTGCGGCAGCAGCGCCAGGCGCACCCGCGACGCCGGCGGCGCCCACGCCGCCCGATGTGGAATGGCGCACCTACGGATCCGATCTCGCGAGCACGCGCTACTCGCCGCTGGATCAGATCA
>Ga0075418_10002660_pt1 | contig 20526 bp, 15 predicted proteins | sample SoiMetdeltSBSDD2_FD_81776 | JGI IMG/M metagenome (GOLD analysis project Ga0075418, IMG submission 81776) | Bulk soil microbial communities from a Populus tree surrounding site in Tennessee, USA - Soil MetaG P. deltoides SBSDD2 | ecosystem: Environmental > Terrestrial > Soil > Tree plantation...
ATCACGCATATCGACGACCGCGGGCAGGCCAGGCACGAGGTCACGCGCATCGAGCTCGGGGATCCTGATCTCCGCATACAGCATGCCCGGCTTCGCGACTCGAGCGACATTTGCACCCGGCGCGAGCTGCTGCCCTTCCTGTACCGGCACGCTCTGCACCACACCTTCGATGCCGGCGCGCACTTGAAGCGATTCGGCGGCGAGGCGCCGCTCCTCGGCCGCGCGCTCGAGCTGACGCAGCCGCGCGATGCGTGCGTCCAGTTGCGCGTCGACGGCCGCGTCTAACGCAACAAGCCGCTGCTGCTCGATCGTCGCGCGCTCCCTGAGCTGTGCCGCCAGGATCTTCGAACGCGAAAACTGTAGCTCGGAAACCGCGCGCGTCTCGAAAGCACGTTCCTCAGCGACCGCCTGGAGGCGCGCAGACTCCGCGGTCGCACGCACCTCTGCGAGGGAGGCTCGCCGATCCAATCGCTCGCTTTCCAACTCGAGCCGCAGCGCCGAGTACTCGGCGCGGGCGGCGGCCACTTCGAGCGCGGCGGCATGAGCTGCGCGCTCGATCTCGGGATTCGACAACTGGACTATGACGGTGTCGGGCCCGACAGTTTCGCCTGCGCGAACGATCACACGATCGACGCGAGCGTCCACCCGGGTCGAGAGCCAGCGCGCTTCACGCGGCTGGAGCGCGCCGGGGCCACGGACGCTTCTTTCGAGCGTGCCCTCTTTCACGTCGTCGAAATAAAGCTGTTCGCGTCCAACCGAGGGCGCGCCGGGCTCAAGCCTCGCGATCGCGAAGGAGACACCGGAGAGCGCCATGAGGACGCCCGCGACCCACGCAAGCTTGCGATGACGGAACCGCTCCTGGATGCGCGGGCGATCCATCTGACGATCAGAGCTCGACATCGCCATGGCTCGCTGCGTAGCCGCCGGGCGCGAACGTCTGGATCTCGCAGATCTCGACAGTGCCCGTGGGAAGCGCACTGTCGTAGGTGAGATCCAGGCTGCGATCCAGCAGCAGTCCAGTGAACCCGACGATGGTGGCGGCCGCGACGGCGGCGAAGCAGGTCTTGCGACTGAATGACGTTTGCATGGCTCTCTCCTCCTGGTCAGGTCTGCTCAAGCATCTTCCTGACTTCGAGAGAGCGAGGATCGTGCCAACCTGGCGCCAGCGCACGCATCGCATTGATACATGGCGAGTTACTTGCGGTCAGCGGCTTGCGCGCCCCCGTTGCAGCTCGGCCGCACGGCATGCTGAGTCCCAGTCATGGGACGATCGCATCGGGCTCAGTCCCGCAACCGGGACGTGCGGATGCGGTTCGAATCCGATTGCTGATATCCGTTCCTCAGTGTGATTCCTGGAGCCGGATTGGTCCTGTCGATGGCACACCGTACAGTCGCCTCCGACACTGGACCGGAAGGGATGGCTCATGACTCAACTTGCCAGGTTTGTTCATTTCGCTGCCGTTCTCATGGCAATCGCTTTCTTCGTGGTTGCGCTGCGCGGTTGATGTCCTCTCGGCTGTCATTCTTAGCGTCAGCCTTTCACTCGGTGACGGTCACGCAGATTTCAGTAGCCCATCAGCCCGCAGGCCCAAGTCGAACGTGATGACGATTCGCTCACGTTGCTAATAAGAAACAGTTACGACTTTCATGCTCTGTTGAAGCCGCTCGTGCTGCGCTTCCGAATGTGCCGTTAGTCGATGACTCTGCACAATCTTTTCGAGCCAAAGATCATCCTTCCCTGCGCGCGCTGTCTCCAGTCACAACTGTAGGATCCGCGCGACGCCGATGCAGGTTTGCAACCGCCGAGCGTCAGTGATCGGCAAATAACGTCGAACTGTCTCGCGGGAGGAATCCTTCAATGACGACGAGTAACCGAGTGCGTGCCGCCGTGCGGCGCGCTGTATTCATGGGAGCTGCAGCCGCCGCCGCCGCCACGCCAGCTGTGGCACAAGACAAGGGCACCAGCGAGGCAATCAGTGAAGTGATCGTGACGGGTACGCGCATCGTGCGGCAGGACTTCGAGGCGCCGAGCCCCGTCGTCACTATCGATTCCGCTGCTTTCGATCTGTCCGGTGAGGTGCAGGTGGAGGCCGTGCTCAACACGCTGCCGCAACTCGTACCTTCCATCACTACGACTTCGAACAATCCCTCGAACGGCGGCCAGGCGAACGTCGACCTGCGCGGTTTCAACACCGTGAATGCGTCGCGCACATTGGTGTTGCTCGACGGCACGCGCCTGGTTTCCTCGAACGTCAACGGCTTCGTCGACCTCAACACTGTTCCGTCGGCGTTGATCGACAGCGTGGAGATCCTCACTGGTGGCGCGTCATCGGTGTACGGCTCGGACGCGATCTCCGGCGTGGTGAACGTGCGACTGAAGCGCAATTTCCAAGGTGTGCAGCTCAACTTCCAGAACAATCGCACGGAAGAGAACGACGGCGAAACGCTGCTGGCGGAAGCGATCATGGGCGGTAACTTCGGCGAAGGCCGCGGCAACGCTGTCGTCTCCCTGAGCTACGACAAGCGTGATCCAGTGCTGGCGGGAGCGCGCGAGTTCAGCAATGTCTCCCTCGGCCCGAATCTGCTGCCTGCAGGTTCCCCATCGGTGCCGGACGGCAGTGTCGCGTGGGGCACGAACGCGCCGACACAAACGGCGCTCAACACGGTGTTCGGCCGCTATGGCGCCGCTGCCGGCGCTGTATTGCCCAACACTACGATCGGGTTCAATCAAGACCAGTCGCTGTTCTCGTTCGGCAGCGCCAGCGCTCCCGGAATCGACGTCGTGAATTTCAAAGGCGATACCAGCGACCCGGGCTTCAATCCGAAGAACTATTCGTACAACTTCGGTCCGACCAACTATCTGCAGTTACCGCTCGAGCGCCGGCAGCTCGCGGCCTTCATGCGTTACGACCTGATGCCGGATGCGTCGAACATGTCGGCCGAGGCGTACTCGCGCCTGACGTTCACGACCTATCACTCCGACCAGCAATTGGCCTCCACGCCCGTGACGTGCTCGGGCACGCAGGCCGGCTGCTCGATCCCGCTGACCAATACGACGATTCCCACCGATCTGCGCGAGCTGGCGGAGTCGCGCCCGACGCCGGGTGCGCCGCTGCTCTTCAACAAGCGCATCGTCGAGGTCGGACCGCGTACGCAGGAGAACGGCTACGACGTCTTGCAGGGGCTGCTCGGCTTCCGCGGCGACTTCGAACTGGGCGATCGCAAGTTCAACTGGGATGTGTTCGGCAGCTGGGGGCGCGCGGAGCAAACTCAGCTCCAGGGCGGTAACGTCTCGCGCTCGAAGCTCCAGGCGGCACTCAACAACCCTGCCGTGTATACGGCGAGCGGCTGCACGACGTTCAATCCGTTCGGCGAGGGCACGCTGGCGGCGCCGTGCGCGCGGGCGATCGCGATCAAGACCACCAACATCATGGTCGCCGAGCAGACCAACTTCGTCGGCAGCGTGACCGGTGATCTGTTCAACTTGCCGGCGGGCGCGATGAAGTTCGCACTCGGTGCCGAGTATCGCGAGAACAGCGCCGAGTTCCGTCCGGACGAGTTCCTGGCGAGCGGCGACGTCGTCGGGTTCAACGCCAACCAACCTGTCGCCGGCGTCATCCACGTCACGGAGCCGTTCGCCGAGTTGTCGGTGCCGATCCTTGCGGACGTCCCCTTCGCGAGCTACATGGGCCTCGACCTGGGCTATCGCCACTCGGAGTACAACCTGGCCGGCGGCGCCGATGCCTACAAGGCCTCGCTGGATTGGAACCCGATCCGCTCGTTGAAGCTGCGCGGCGGCTACAACCGCTCGATTCGTGCGCCGAATATCCAGGAGCTGTTCCAGTCGGTGCAGGAGAGCTTCCCAGCGGCGACCGACCCGTGCTCCTCGGCATCGACCAATGCCTTCCGGCAGGCGGGCAATCCCGATAAGGCGCGCGTCGAAGCGCTGTGCGTGCAGCAGGGCATTCCGCAGGCGAGCATGGCCAGCTACGTGCAGCCTGCGAGCCAGATCAAGTCCTTCGTCGGCGGCGACATGGCCCTGGAGCCGGAGACTTCAGACGGCTACAGCTTCGGTGTGGTGTATCAATCGGAGTCCGACAACGCCTGGCTGAGCAGGATGAACGTGTCGGCCGACTACTACCGCATTCAGGTCGACAATGTCATCGCCAGCCTGACGACGAGCTCGGTCATCGGGCGCTGCTTCAATCAGCTGAACAGCAATCCGAACTTCGACCCCAGCAACCAGTTCTGTCAGCTGTTCACGCGGCAACTCACCGGCAACCTCGGCATCACGGACGTGCAGACGATCACCCGGAACCTGTCCTCGATGCGCGGCAGCGGCGTGGACGTGAACCTCAACTGGGGTTTCCCGATGGATGCGTTCGGCGGCAGCGATCTGGACTTCAGGCTCCTGTGGACGCACGTGCTGACGCGCGAGCAACAGGAAACGGCCGTCGATCCGTTCATCGAGCGTGACGGCACGATCAGCTCGACGGTCGGCAGCGCCTACCCGAAGAACAAGTTCGTGCTGGCGACGACCTTCTCGGCGTGGGACGTCTCGCTGCGTTACAACCTGCGCTTCGTGCAGGGCATGGACGTCGTGAATGCCGATGCGGTCCTGTCGCCTTCGCAGGGTGCGGCACCCTCGACGCCGGACTTCTTCTATCACGACCTGACGGCGCGCTGGGCCATCAACGATGCGCTGGGTTTGACGGTCGGCGCGCTCAACATCGCCGACAAGGACCCGCCCGTCTACACGACCTCCAGCGGCGTGGGAATTCAGTCCAATACCGACCCTTCGACGTATGACGTGCTGGGCCGCCGGTACTTCCTGAATCTCACGGCGAAGTTCTGAGAGCTGGCAGTCGCTGACTGCCTTACCGCCGCCGCCGGGCTCGACGCCCAGCGGCGGTTTTTTTCCAACTCCCCCGACACACGCGATGGCGGCAACTCAGCGCGTGCTCTCACACGAAGCAGTTTATTGTGTTGATGACATCGTCGTTGCGTAATCCCTGGTAACGGTACCAGTTGCAACCGCTCCGCTTCCACCCACAAGCGGCGTGCGCAATAATCATCGCGCGCAGCCCCGCGCTCTCGAGATCACCACCCGCCATGCGAGTGAAGACCGCCGCACGAACCGAGCGACGCAAGGGCGATGCGGTAACCATTCACGAAGTCGCAAGGCACGCGGGCGTCTCGCCGATGACCGTGTCGCGCGTGATGAACAGCAACAGCAATGTGCGGGAAGCGACGCGCGAACTGGTCATACGCGCCGTGCGCGAGCTGAACTACACACCGAACGCTGCCGCGCGGTCCCTGGCGGCCGCGCAAGGTACTCGGATCGCGCTGATTTACACCAACCCCAGCGCCGCCTACCTCAGCGAGTTGCTGGTGGGTGCGCTTGCCGGCGCAGGGCGCACGGCCGCACAACTCGTACTCGACACGTGGGACCACATGAGTCACGCGGCCGAGCGGGCGGCTGCACGCAAGATCGCGCAAAGCGTCGCCGGAGTCGTTCTGCCGCCGCCGCTGTGCGAGTCGAAGGTCGTACTCTCGGAGCTGGCTGCCGCCGGCATCCCAGTCATGGCCATTGCGTCGGGCCGTTTCCAGCCCGACCTGTCCAGCGTGCGCATCGACGATTTCCGCGCCAGCCAGGAGATGACCGAGCACCTGATCGCCATGGGTCATGGACGCATCGCGTTCATTCGCGGACATCCGAATCAAACGGCGAGCGCGCTGCGTTACGACGGCTTCCACGCGGCTATGACAGCGGCCGGGCTCACCATCGATCCCGCGCTGATCCAGCAAGGTTACTTCACCTATCGCTCCGGCCTGGAGGCGACCGAAAAGCTGCTCACACGCAAAAACCCGCCGACGGCTATTTTCGCCAGCAACGACGACATGGCCGCTGCGGCAGTCTCGGTCGCCCACCGCCGTGGTCTGGATGTGCCCCGCGACCTTTCCGTCGTCGGTTTCGACGACACTCCTACTGCGACGACCGTCTGGCCGGAGCTCACGACCGTCCGACAGCCGATTGCCGCCATGGCTGGTTCTGCCATCGAACTGCTGTTGCGTAGTATCCGCCAGCGCAAGGACGGCGACTCGCGAGTTGTTTCCGACCACGTCATGGCGCACGTCCTGATCAAGCGCGATTCCGTCGCAGCACCGTGCAAGGAATGACACGCGGGCTTCGGAATCGTCCGGCCCAGCTCCGGCGACTTGTATTCTGATACCGCTACCATTACGCTCCAGGAGCGGCCGCGTGAGGCCTGCCGAAGCTTCGAGCGACCGCTTCTGGAGGCACAGATGTTCGCGAGGATGGCAGCGACAGGTTTGCCCCTGGCACCGGGCATCGCCGTGCTCCTGCGTAACCTCGCGCGCCGCGGGCTGCTACCCGAACCTCAATGAGCAGTGCCATGTCGCACACGGTTTACCCTTCCTTGCGTAACAAACGTGTCGTCGTCACGGGCGGCGGCTCGAGCATCGGTGCAGCGATCGTCGAGAGCTTCGCCTATCAGGGCGCTCACGTCGCGTTCCTGGACATTGCGGAGGCTGAGTCCCGCGACCTCGAACGGCGTCTCGCCTACCGCGAGACCCGGCCGCGCTACTATGCGTGCGATCTGACCGACGTCGCCGCGATCCGCGCATTGTTCCCGCACATACGCGAGCAGCTCGGACCGATCGACGTGCTGATCAACAACGCGGCGAACGACGATCGGCACACTGTCGGGGACGTGACGCCTGCCTACTGGGACGAGCGCATCGCCGTCAATCTGCGGCACTATTTCTTCTGCGCACAGGCAGTGATAGCCGACATGAAGGCAGCGGGCGGCGGAGCCATCGTCAATCTGGGCTCAGTGTCGTGGCACCTTGCCCTGCCTAATCTCGCGATCTATCAAACGGCCAAGGCCGGCATCGAAGGACTGACGCGCGGCTTGGCGCGCGACCTCGGCGGCTTCGGGATCAGAGTGAACTGCGTCGTGCCGGGCGCAGTGCGCACCCCGCGGCAGATGAAGCTGTGGCACACACCGGAGGAAGAGGCGCGCACGATCGAGCAGCAGTGCCTGAAAGTGCGCGTGGAGCCGCACGACGTGGCGGCAATGGTCCTGTTCCTGTCATCGGAAGATGCACGCATGTGCACGGCACATGAGTACTTCGTGGACGCCGGCTGGCGTTGACTCAGAACGACACGACTGTGACCGACGCGGGCGCCAACTCGAGCGTCATTGCGCCGCCGGTTAGCTTGGCCGTAACTGGTTTCGGCGCGACCGTGTTCGGCGCTTCGAATGTATTGACGCTGTCGATCTTCGGAGCGGCCAAGGTTTCGCCGCGGAGCGTCTCGCTCTTCTGACCGCCACTCGCAATGCGGATGCGAACCGCGCGCCTCGGATCGACGTTCGCGATGGCGATCCACACCTTACCGTCCTTGTCTCTTGCGGCGATTGCATCGACGCGTGGGAGCTCGACAGCGCCATGCACGTATGTTTGCGGGTCGAGTTGGATCGGCACCGAGGTTGCGTCCTGGAACGGCACATACATGCGAAACACGTGATACGTCGGAGTTTTCACGAGCTTCTCCTGGTTGGTGAGGAGCATGGCCTGAAGCACGTTCACCATCTGCGCGATATTGGCCATGCGCACGCGGTCAGCATGACGTGCGAACGTATTGATGTTGAGCGCGGCGATGATCGCGTCGCGTTGACTATTCTGCTGCTCGAGGAAACCTTCTTTCGAGCCTGGCGTGGGTGCGAGCCACGCGCCCCATTCGTCGACGACCAGCGCAATCTTCTTCTCAGGATCGTACTTGTCCATGATCGCACCGTGCGTGCGAATCAACTCGTCCATGCGCAGCGTTTCCTTGAGCAACCTGGCGTACTCATCTTCGCCGAAGCCCGTCGCTTTGTAGCTCGGCGGCCAGCCGCCCACGGTGTAGTTGTGCAGCGATAACCCATCGATGTCCCAGCTCCAGTTGCGCTCCTTCCACGCGTTCATCACGGCTTCTGTATACCTCGTGTCGCCGCCGTCCGGACCGACGGCGATCTTCTTCATCGGATGCCCGGCGTTGTAGTTGCGAGTGTAGCGAGCGTAGATTCTGAGCTGACTCACGTAGTAGTCCGGTGTCATGGAGCCGCCACATCCCCAGTTCTCATTGCCGATGCCGAGGTACGAAATGCCGAACGGCTCCGGATGTCCGTTCGCGGCGCGTTCCTTCGCCAGCGTCGTCGGCTGATTGGTGGTCAGGTACTCGAACCAATCCGCCGCTTCCTTCGACGTCCCGGAACCCACGTTCACGGACAGGTACGCTTCCGCGCCGATCTGTTGCACGAAATCCATGAACTCGTGCGTGCCGAACGTATTCGGCTCGATGACCCCGCCCCAGTTCGGGTTGAGCGTCGCGGGACGCTCTGCGGCGGATCCGATGCCATTTCTCCAGTGATACTCGTCTGCGAAGCAGCCGCCGGGCCAACGAACGTTCGGAACGTGCAACTCCTTCAACGCCGCCACGACATCGTTGCGGATGCCTCGTGTGTTCGGAATGCTCGAATTGCGGCCGACCCATACGCCTTCATAGATTCCTCGCCCGAGATGCTCGGCGAATTGTCCGAAGATCTGGCGGCTGATCACCGGACCTGCCTGGTCCGCGTTTACGGTGAGAACCAAGGTGTCCTGCGCATGAACCACGCCCGCGCCGCACAGAAGTGCGCTCCCCGCGAGCGCGAGCAATCTTGTCTTCAGCATGCTGATCTCCGGCAGGAAGCACCGCTTTTGCTTCCCGTTTTGCTATCGACTCAGCCAACTATCTTGATCTGGGAGACATTCTCTCGTCCCGAGGATCGTCTGTGCACCTGCAACGCGACTTCTGAGCCCCGGAGTTCCGGGGCGCCGCCGCCACGCCTGCGCTTGAAAGCGCTTTCATCCGGCTCGCGACAAAAAGATTTTCGTGAAAGCGCCCGCGGGTGGACCAGCGCTGTCAATTGCCGGCCGATCTTCACCTCTTTCATTTCCCAAAACCTCGTGATAGCGTTATCAAAAGAGCATTGGTAGCGTTATCAATCCGACCGGGCGAATCCGTTTCGCACCGGCCGAACTGACAGGGGGACGCCTTGGCGTCAATGCAGAAACTCATGAGTCATCGGATATTCCGCGGACACGCCGCTCACCCGTAAATCGCATGTTTCCCTGAGAGGCGCGTCCGAGAGGGCGCCGGTTTCCGCGTGACAGCCAGGACATGGCGCGGCGCAGAACCGGAATCTCGAAAGCCCGATGCTTCGTATTAAAAAAGACTACGAGGAGACAGTCGCATGAATCACTGGAACCTGGCCAACGCCATCCCGGCGGACGAGCACCGAAAGCCTGCGGCCTTGCTGAGGAGCGTTCCATGAAAGCGAATTCAACGACTCGGCGCCTGAGAGCCAGCGCGCTGTTCACCATCGTCGGCGGCGTGGTCGTGATCAACCCGGCGTTCGCGCAACAGCCGGCGACATCGCCAGTCGCGAGCCAAGTGAAGAGCGAACCGCTGGAAGAAGTGGTCGTCACGGGCTTGCGAGCCAGCCTCGAAGCTTCGATGGATATCAAGCGTGACGCGGTCGGCGTGGTCGACGCGATTACCGCGGAGGACATGGGCAAGTTCCCCGACACGAACCTGGCCGAGTCGCTGCAGCGAATCACCGGCATCTCCATTGACCGCCGCAACGGCGAGGGCGCGCTGGTCAGCGCTCGCGGCTTTGGACCGCAGTTCAACCTGGTGACGCTCAATGGCCGCCAGGTGCCGGGCGCGGACGGGTTCGGCAACGGCGAGATCACGATTGGCGGCCAGGGCTCCGGCGCTCGCTCCTTCAATTTCGCCCAGTTGGCCTCTGAGGCCATCACCAGCGTCGAGGTTTACAAGACGAGCCGGGCCGATCTTAGCTCGGGAGGTATCGGCGCCACGGTCAACATCAAGACCGCACGGCCACTCGACACTCCCGACACGGTCTTCAACATTGGCGCCAAGGGCGTCTACGACGAGTCCTCACCATTCGACAGCGAGATCACACCCGAGGTCTCGGGCATCTTCAGCATGACGAATGACGACAGGACCTGGGGCGTCGGGTTGAGTGCCAGCTATCAGGAGCGCCACGGCGGCTCGGTGCAGTTCACCGAAAACGCCTGGAACATCCAGGAATGGAACGGCACATCCGCGGCGTTGCGGCCGGATGCCAGGGTGACCAACGCGCCTGCCGTAGGGCAGCTCTACGGCATGCCCAACGACATGCGCTACGCCTTCTCGGACTTCGAGCGCGAGCGTATCAACGCTCAGGGCGTGGTGCAGTTTGCGCCGAGCGACGCGCTGACCATGACGCTCGATTACACCTTCGCCCGCAACAACATCGCGGAGAATCGCGGCGAGCAGACCATCTGGCTGCAGCGCAATAACAGCTTCACCGACCTCACCTTCGACACCGGCGAGGAGGTGGCGACGCCGATATTCCTGCGCGATGTCGTCGGCGGCAAGGACTTCGGCTTCGAGCAGCAACGCAACAAGCAGAAGAACGAGCTGAATTCGATCGGTATCAATGTCGCCTGGCGCGTGACGGACAGCTTCACCCTCGCGCTGGACGCTCATAACTCCAAGAGCGAGAGCCTGCCGAACGATTCCGCCGTGCCAGGAGCCAGTGGCACGTTTTTCAGCTTCGCCGGCACGAACTGCGCGAACGATACGTGTACGGGCGCCTTCAGTCAGGAGTTCACATTCAACAACGGCCTGCCGATCATGGCGCGCACCTTCTTCCCCACGATGGCGAACGCGGTGGCGAACACGAGCGGCACCAAAAATGCCGATTTCACCTCCAGCCAGCTTGGCTCGCAGATGCTGCGCATCTGGTCCTTCGAACAGGAGTCCGAGGTGAAGGAAGCGCGGCTGGACGGCGCCCTCGAGTTCGACAACGGTCGATTCCAGTTCGGCATCGACACCCGCACGACCGAAATGAATCGCAAGAACGGCTACGGTGAAGCGGTGCTGGGCAACTGGAGCGCGAGCGATGCCAACGCAGCCCCCGGCATGGTCAGCCTGCTGCGGCCGTTCAGCATGACGGGTCTGTTCGATGATTTCAGCACAAGCGGCGCTGCGGGCGGCGCGTGGCGAGGGGACGCGGCGGCCTTGGCGGGATGGGGCCTCGGTCGTACCAATCCGGTCAACGGCAATGTCTACCACTGGAACACGGACAACACCACGACGGCGAACAATTGTCTGTGCGCCGACCCTGCGCTCGACGACAACAATAAGATCGAGGAGGACGTGAACGCCGTCTATCTGCAGGTCGCAATGAGGGGCGATCTGGGCAACATGCCGACCAACTTGCTGGTCGGTGTTCGCTACGAGCAAACGGACGTGTCCTCGACGTCGAACATTCTGGTTCCCAACAACCCGGGCGGAATGGTCTGGACGGCGAACAACGACTTCACCATAGCGCGTTCCGCGACAGTCCAACCGTTCACCGAAGAGACGGACTACAGCCACGTCCTGCCCAGCGTCGACTTCGACGTGATGCTGACCGACGCGATCAAGGGCCGCATGTCGTACAGCAAGACCATCGCACGCGCGAACTACGGCGACCTCTATGCCGGCGCCACCGTCCGCGGTGCGACGGGCTCGGTCCTGATCGATCCCTCGACCCAGGCGTCCGCCGACGCGCAGAACCCTGCGCTGGTGCCGCTCGAGTCGGACAACCTGGACTTCAGCGTCGAGTACTACTTCTCGGACCAGGGCTATGTCTCCGCCGGCTTCTGGGAGAAGCGCGTCGACAACTTCATCGGCACGACCGTGCTCCAGCAAGACCTGTTTAACATCACGGACCCGACCTCCGGACCGGATGCTCAGTCAGCGCTTGCCTTTCTGCAGAGCGCGTCGTGTCGGACCCAGGTCACCGCAGCAGGCGGAGATGTCAACGCCGCCTGTTCGGCGAACGACACCGCGCTGTTCACTGCGCTCGCAATGCTGCGCAATTCCGGGGCGACCGGCGGGCTCGCCGCCTACAACGGCAGTTCCGGACAGATCCTCGACATGGAGAACAGGTTCGATATCGCCGGCGAGGCCGACGACCCGCTCTACACGTTCGCGGTGCGGCGACCGGTCAACCAGGAAAAAGCGAAGATTCACGGCTGGGAGCTCGGTGGTCAGTACTTCTTCGGTGATACAGGCTTTGGCCTGCAGGCGAACTACACGATCGTGAAGGGTGACGTGGGCTTCGACAACAACGCCCCTCCGGGCACGACGCAGTTCGCCCTGCTCGGCCTGAGCGACACCGCCAACGCGGTCGTGATGTACGAGAAGTACGGCATCACGGCGCGCCTGGCCTACAACTGGCGCGACGAGTTCCTGGCGGCGACGAATCAGAATGGCTCCAACACCAATCCCTACTACGTCGAGGCGTACGACCAGATCGACCTGAGCGTCGGGTATCAGTTCAACGAGAGCCTGTCGTTCCAGGTGGAAGCGGTCAACCTGACGGGTGAGGACGTCCGCTGGCACGCCCGATCGGAGAAGCAGGTGGTCAGGCTGGAGGATCAGCAGCCGCGCTATGCTGTGGGCGTTCGCTACAAGTTCTGACGCCGCGCGTGCATAGGCGCGTCAGGCTCGATGCGCGATGAAGGGAAAGGCCGCTGTCGTTCAGCGGCCTTTTCCGTCTAGTCTTGTAGCTACTTATGACCCGACACGTGATGCTCAGCAACGTCACCCACAAGGATCTGCGGGTGATCACGCGCTACGGCGCCGAATTCGGCGACGAGGTGGGCACGGTTCTCACCTTTCCAACGGAGTATGCCGACGTCCAGCGCGAGTATCCGATCTTCTTCAGGAAGGATCCGACCAGCGGCGAGTATCATTCCGTCGCCCTGCTCGGCTTCGCGAAGAACGAGAACCTCTTTCTGGAGAAGGGTCGCTGGCTCGCCGACTATGTTCCGGGCATCGTCGTGCGCGGGCCCTTCCTGATCGGCTTTCAGGAGCGCGATGTCGGCGGTGAGCTTCGCCAGGAGCCGATGATCCACGTGGATATGGATCATCCGCGCGTCAGCCACAGCGAAGGCGAGCCGGTCTTTCTGCCCAAGGGCGGCAACAGCCCGTACCTGGACCACATCGCGCTGGTGTTGCGCGGTATCCATGCGGGCCTGGAGATGAGCAAGGCCATGTTCGCCGCTTTCTCCGCGCTGGACCTGATCGAACCCGTGTCGCTCGACGTGAAGCTGAGCGTGGAAGAGGGGTACAGCGTCGTCGGTCTGCACACTGTCGATCAACGCAAGCTCGCGGCACTCGACGGGGCAGCGCTCGAGAGGCTGAACAGAGCCGGATTTCTCCAGGGCGCATTCCTGGTGATCGCATCGATGGGCAATGTGAAGAAGCTCATGGCCATGAAGCAGCGCAGGCGGGCTGCGCAGATGTCCTCGACGGATCGCTGACCCATGCTCCAGGTCGCCGGAAAAATTCGCGTACTGGAAGGTCATCGTCCGGAAGACCTGCCGTTGCAGTCTCTGCTGTCCGGCGGCGAGCCTGCTGTGCTGAAAGGACTCGTCGATCAGTGGGAGATCGTGCGCGCCGGGCGTAACTCCGACCGGCACGCCATGGACTGCCTGCGCTCGCACTACAACGGCAAGCCGATACGCTACTCCTACGGTGAGCCGCAGATCGCGGGTCGCCCGTTCTACAACGACGACTTCACGCAGTTGAACTGCATCGTGCGCCAGGCACGCCTGGACGAGGTTCTCGACGAGATCCACGGCCACCTGGGCGATGAGCGCCCGCCGACCTATTACGTCGCTTCATTGTTGATCGACGGTCATCTGCCCGGTTTCAGAGCGAAGAACGATCTCAACTTCGCGGCGCATGGCGTGGATGCACCACCGAGCATCTGGATCGGCAATCGCACGATCGCCTCCTGCCACTACGATGCGCCGAACAATCTGGCGTGCTGCGCGATCGGCAGACGCCGCTTCACGCTGTTTCCACCGGAGCAGATCTTCAATCTCTATCCCGGACCGCTCGAGCTCACGCCGGGCGGGCAAGCAGTCAGCGTCGTCGATTTCGCGAATCCCGACTTCGAGAAGTATCCGCGCTTTCGCCAAGCGATTGCCGCGGGGCAGATGGCCGAGGTGGAACCCGGCGACGCCGTCTTCATCCCGGCCATGTGGTGGCATCACGTGGAGGGATTGAGTGCGTTCAATACGCTCGTGAACTACTGGTGGAGCTCATCGCCGGAGTTCATTCCAACGCCGATGAACGCGCTGTACGAATTGATCTGGTCGCTGCGGGACCGGCCGGAGCGTGAAAAGCTGGCCTGGAAGAACGTCATCGAGTATTACGTCCTGGGTCCGGCGGGACGCGCCGGCGAACACCTCCCGGAGCACGCGCGCGGCCTGCTCGGCGCGATCGACGAAACGATGGCGCGGCAGATCCGGGCCATGCTGCTCAACAAGCTCAATCGCTGACATGAACTCCGAAATAAAGAAGGTCGTGATCGCGGGCGGTGGTACCGCCGGCTGGATGGCTGCAGCAGCGCTGTCTCAGCAGTTCCGGGGGATCGTGGACGTTACGCTGGTCGAGTCCGAGGAGATCGGCACGGTCGGCGTAGGCGAATCGACGATTCCGCCCATTCGCACGTTCCATCGACTGCTCAACATCGACGAGCAGGAGTTCATGCGCGCCACCGCGGCGACATTCAAGCTGGGCATCTCGTTCGAGGACTGGAAGCGCCCCGGCGAGCGCTACATCCATTCCTTCGGCATGAACGGGAAGTCCACCTGGGTTTGTGAGTTTCACCATTTCTGGCTGCACAGCCTCACCCGGGGCATCCAGTCGGAACTCGGGGATTACTGCCTGGAGCTGCAGGCCGCCCGGCGAGAGAAGTTCGCGACGTCCGCCCAGTCGGACATCAACTTCGCGTATCACCTCGATGCCTCGGTTTACGCGAAGTTCCTGCGCAAGTTCTCCGAGGGCCAGGGTGCGAAGCGTGTCGAGGGGAAGATCAGGGACGTCCGACAGAATGCCGATTCCGGCTTCATCGAGGCGCTCGTGCTCGATTCGGGCCAGGTCATCGAAGGAGATCTCTTCATCGACTGCACCGGCTTTCGCGGTCTGCTGATCGAACAGGCGCTGCACACCGGATATGAGGAATGGACGCATTGGCTGCCGTGCGACAGCGCCGTGGCAGTGCAAACGGAATCGGTCGGACCGGCAGTGCCGTACACCCGTGCGATTGCGCACGAGGCGGGCTGGCGCTGGCGCATTCCGCTGCAGCATCGCGTCGGCAACGGACTCGTCTACTGCAGCCGCTACATGACCGATCAGCAGGCCACGGAGAAGCTCATCTCGGAGGTTCAGGGCAGGACGCTGATCCAGCCTCGCGTGATCAAGTTCCGCGCCGGCCGGCGTCTCAAAGCCTGGAGCAAGAACGTGGTGGCGCTGGGCCTGGCGAGTGGATTTCTCGAGCCGCTCGAATCCACCAGCATCCATCTCATCATGACGGGCACCACGCGCCTGATGCGCCTGTTTCCCTTCAATGGGGTCGTGCAGTCCTTCGTCGATCAATACAACGAAGAAGTGCTGCGCGAGCTCGAGGCGATTCGGGATTTTCTCGTGCTGCACTATCACGCGGTTGAGAGGGACGACAGCCCATTCTGGCGCCATTGCCGGCGCATGGCGCTTCCGGCGTCCCTCGCGCGCCGCATCGAGATGTTCCAGAAGAGCGCTCACGCCTGGCAGTACGAGGGAGAGCTGTTTCGCGTCGATTCCTGGACGCAGGTGATGCTGGGCCAGGGCATCACGCCCGAGCGTTATCATCATTACGCGAAAGCGATGAGCGACCAGGATCTCACCCGGTTCCTCAGCACTCTCAAGGGCTCGATCGAGCAGGCGGTGGCGCAGATGCCGAGCCACCAGGACTTCCTCGATCGGTATTGCAAGGCGAGCAACACTGGCGCGTCGTGATCCTGGAAACCCATCCTGACCTGCGCCTGCGCAAGCTCTCGATCGGAGCGGAGCAGGCACCGCTCCTGGTGATCGACAATTTCATCGCCGATCCCGATCGGCTGGTGCGCAAAGCGGCGGGCACACAGTTCACGGTGCCATCGCGCTTTTATCCGGGGATCCGAGCCGAGGCACCGCCCTCGTATCGGCAGCTCATCGAGACCCGGCTCAAGGACGTGCTGTTCGCGCACTTCGGGCTCCAGGGTCGGTCGCTCAGATTCTCGATGAGCCACTACTCGCTGGTGACGACGCCGCCCGAGAAGCTCGCGGCGATCCAGCGCATTCCGCATGTGGACTCGCTGGACGGCAGCGGCCTCGCCACGATTCACTACCTGTTCAAGGCGGACCTGGGCGGCACCGCCTTTTACCGGCACCGCAAGACGGGCTTCGAATATGTGGACGAGGTACGCGCGGACACCTATTTCAGATCGCTCGCGTCGGAGAACGACGGTCCGGATATGCCGGCCGCGGAGTACATCAACGGCAACACCGCGCTGTTCGAGCAGATCGCGAGTGAGGATGGCGTTTTCAACCGCATGCTGGTGTACCGTCGCAATTCCCTGCACTCCGGATGCATCGCGAAGGGCTTCGTACCCGATCCCAATCCCCTGACCGGGCGACTGTCGGTCAACTGCTTCATCGACGCCGTCGCGTAGCTCGCATTGAATGTAAGATTGAGGCGCTATGAGTCGATGCATCCTCTCCCGACGCGCCGTGCTTCAGGGACTGATGGCGGCCGCTCTGCCGCTCGGGCAGAGCGCCTGCACACAGGACAACCCGAATGCTCTTGTCGTCGGCGGGTTGCCGGTCACTTGCAATCTGACGTTGCCGGTTGCGTGCGTTGCCCGGGCAACGAGCAACGGCACCGCAACCGCCGGCGCGCCGAAGTTTGCATTCCAATACAGCAAGTACAACGGCTGGCCCGAGATCAAAGAGTCGCTGATGGCCGGGCGCATTCAGGCCGCCTACATGCTGGCGCCGCTGGTGATGGATCTCGCCGACCGCGGCATCCCGATCAAGATCGTCTCGCTCGGGCATCGCTCGGGCGCTGTCATCATGGTGCGCAACGACTCGCCCTATCAGACCTTCCGCCAGCTTGCTGGCCGCCGCGTCGCGGTTCCGAGCCGCTTCGCAGTCGACTACCTGTTTCTGCGCCGCATGCTCGCCGAGGAGGACATGCGAGTGGAGCAGCTGGAAATCATCGAAATGCCACCGCCCGACATGCCTGCTGCGCTCTACGCGAATGCCGTCGACGCATATTGCACGGGTGAGCCGTTCGGGGCCGCCGCGCAGAGCGCCGGCTATGCGCGGCCGCTGCGGATGACGCGTGATGAGTGGCCGAAGTACATCTGTTGCGTGCTCACCGTGCGCGAAGAGCTGATCACGACGAATCCCGCGATGGTGCAGGACCTGGTCGATCATGTACTCGGCGCCGGCGTGTGGCTCGATCAGCAGCCGGCGAACCGCGAGAAGGCCGTGCAGATTGCAGCCACTCCAGCGTATTTCAACCAGGATCCGAAGATCATCCGCTTCGTCATGCAGAACCCGACCGACCGGGTCACTTATGGCGACCTGCGCATGATCCGCAGCGAGTTCGAAGAGCTGATGCAGCTGTCGATGCAGGCAGGCACGATCAAGCATCCGATCCCGTACGAGAAGTATGTCGACGAGCGCTTCGCCCGTAGCGCGAAGGCGGCGGTGATCCCGCTGTGAACATACGCACCGTGCGCTCCGTACTGCTCACGCTCGCTGTGATCGTGGCGGCGCCGGCGGCCAGTGCCCCGCCGCTCAAAGCCGGAGTCTTCGACCCGCCTCGCGACGCTCCGCTGTTCTCGCTGCAAAGTTCGGGTGGCGGCAAACTCGAGCTGCGCAGCTATCGCGGCAAAGTCGTGATCCTGGGCTTCGGCTTCACGTGGTGCACGGACGTGTGCCCGGTCACGCTCGCAACTTTGGCGCAGGCGCGGCGCAAGCTCGGTGCTGCCGCAGACGACGTGCAGGTCGTCTATGTCACCGTCGATCCCGAGCGCGACGATCCGGCGCGCATGAAAGCGTACCTGCACGCCTTCGATCCGACTTTCATCGGCGGCACCGGTGAAGCCGCTGAGCTCGCCGCAGTACGCAAGGACTATGGCATCGTCGCGGAGAAGCATGTCAAAGGCAGCAGTTACTCGGTTGCGCACTCCTCCTCCACTTACCTGATCGACCGCCGCGGGCGGCTGCGCGCACTGATGCCCTATGGGCGTGGCGCGGACGATTACGTGCACGATCTGCAGATCCTGCTCGCGGAGTAAAAGCGATGCGTTCGCCGCTTCGGAGCGTCCTGCTGGCATGCGGTGCGGTCGGCGTCGCAGTGCTCGCTTGGGCCGGCTTGGCGCCGATCGAATCCCGGACCGGCGCAGACCGCGAGGAGCTCTTCGAGATCCCGCGCGGGACGTGGGCGCGACGCATGTCGGGCGAGGATCTCGGTATCCTGCCGGACGAGATCCGCCTGACGCTCGGAATCCGGGATATCCTCGTGCTGCGGAACCTGGACGAGGTGCCCCAGATCTTCGGCCCGACGCTCATGATGCCGGGCCAGAGCTTCCGGCTCCCGTTCGAGCAGGCAGCCGAGTACCAGTTCGCCTGCACCGCGCACGCGAGCGGGCAGATGCGGGTTATCGTGTATCCGTATCCTGCGACGCCGTGGGCCCGAATCATTTGGCGCGCCAGAAGACTATGAACAGAATCAGAAACAGCCTGCCCGCTCTCGGGGTCATCGCGGCGCTGCTCGCCGCCTGGTGGGGCACGATCGTTGCCACGCAGAGCCTGATATTTCCTACGCCGTGGGGAGTCGTCACCGGCGCAATCGAGCTGCTTGCGGATGGCACGCTGTGGCGGCACATCGGCGCGTCGTTGCTGCGCGTAGGAACCGGCTTTTTACTCGCCGTATGCATCGCAGTCCCGCTCGGACTATGGATGGGCTGGGTGCGCGGCGCGTACAACACGCTGAATCCGATTTTTCAGATGCTGCGTCCGATCTCGCCGATCGCCTGGATCCCAATCGCGATCCTGTGGTTCGGCGTCGGCGACGCTTCGCCGATCTATCTGATCTTCATCTCGTCGGTTTTCCCAATGATCGTGCAGACCACGGTCGGCGTGCACACGATCGACAAGCGCTACCTGCGCGCAGCGGAGAACTTCGGCGTGTCGCGCGCGACGCTGTTCACGCAGGTTGTCATTCCGGCAGTGCTGCCGCAGGTCCTGGTCGGCATGCGGATCGGGCTCGGCGTCGCCTGGCTGGTCGTCGTCGCCGCCGAGATGATCGCGCTGCGCTCGGGGCTCGGCTACATGATCATGGACTCGCGCAACGCGGGTAACCGTTACGATCTGGTGATCGCGGGCATGATCATCATCGGCGTCATCGGCCTGTCGCTCGACAGTACCATGCGTCGGCTGGAACGCATCAGATGGGTTCGCTGGCGCTATGCACAGTAAGATCGAAGTCCGCAGCCTCAACAAGAGCTTCGAGTCCGACCAGGGCCGCCTGGTCGTGATCGAGGACGTCAGCTTCACGGTTCGCGACGGCGAAACCGTCGCCATCATCGGTCCTTCCGGCTGCGGCAAGACGACGCTCATGAACATGATCGCCGGCTTCATCAAGCCGGATGCCGGTGCCATCGTCATCGATGGTGTGCCCCGCCTGAAGCCCGACCCGCGGGGAATTCTGATCACGCAGCACGGCTCGGTGTTTCCGTGGCTCACGGTGCGCGAGAACCTGATGTTCGGTCTCAATGGACACGCGCCGCGGAACAAGGCCGAGATCGCCGACCATTACGCCGCGATCGTGGGCCTCAAGGGCTTCGAGTCGAGCTACCCGCACGAGCTTTCGGGCGGCATGCTCAAGCGCGCGGAGTTGGCGCGCGCGCTCGTGGTGAAACCGGAAGTCCTTTACATGGACGAACCCTTTTCGGCGCTGGACGCGCTGATGAGCCTGCGAGTGCGCAACGAGCTGCTGCGGATCCTCGCGCAGGAGCGCCACACGGTCATGCTGATCACGCATGACGTCGAAGAAGCGATCCATGTCGCAGACCGGATTCTCGTGCTTTCACCACGGCCGGCACGGATCCAGGCCGCGTTCGACGTTCCCTTCCCGCATCCGCGCCGGTTGGCGAGCGCTGCGGCGCAGGAGCTACGCGTCGCCATCCTCCGCGAGCTCGGCGTCGACCACTACGGCGGCTAGATCGCGAGCGACCGTCGCCGTGAGGGCCCTCGACCTGCATCCCGACCTGCGTCTGCGCCAGCTCGCAATCGGCGCCGAGCGCGCGCCCCTGCTCGTGATCGACAACTTCGTCGCCGACGCGGAGGCGCTGGTCGCGGACGCGTGTGCACGACCGCTCACAGTGCGCAGCCGCTACTTTCCAGGCATCAGGGCCGAAGCACCGCCCGCATACCAGCAATTGCTTCTCACTGGACTGAGGAGTGCGCTACTCGACTGTCTCGGCATGACGGAGGGGACGCTCACGCTCTCGATGTGCCACTACTCGCTGATC
>Ga0075418_10002662_pt1 | contig 20524 bp, 18 predicted proteins | sample SoiMetdeltSBSDD2_FD_81776 | JGI IMG/M metagenome (GOLD analysis project Ga0075418, IMG submission 81776) | Bulk soil microbial communities from a Populus tree surrounding site in Tennessee, USA - Soil MetaG P. deltoides SBSDD2 | ecosystem: Environmental > Terrestrial > Soil > Tree plantation...
CGACTCGCCGGTCGTCTCGTCGAACCGGCCGTACAGAGCCTCATCCCAGGCGGCCAGGTCCGCGTCCGTCATCGTCGCGGTCAGAGCGGCGTTGGGGTCCGCGGCCTCGACCTGGCTCAGCTGGTCACCCGTGGTGAACATCCCGTAGCCGTACCGCTCCGCGAACTCCCCCGGTGGGAGATCGTCCGCGCCCGGCGCGCTTCCCGTGCTCTCCGCGCCGTCCCCGTCCGAGGCCAGCTCGGACAGGTCCAGCGGGACGTACTCGTACCCCTGCTCCCGCATGCAGTCCGCGGTCTGCTGCTCGACGCGTTGCATGTCCTCGACGTCGCCCTCGCCCGCCAGGTTCACGGAGTCGAAGTACCGCTCCAGCGGGGTCGGCCCCGGTCCGGCGCCCTCGGTGGTGTCGTCCCCACCGCCGCAGCCTGCCGCCACCAGCACGCTCGCTAGCACGACGCCCGGAGTGCGGGATCGCCATCGGCTCGGCATGGACGGGACCGTAATCCCCGCCGATTCGCAGAAGACCGCGGCCGCTGGCGAGGCGATGGGCCCCGGCCGGCGGGCGTAGGCTGCCGCCATGCGTCGATGTTGATGCCGCCTCGCCAGCGGCCGATGGCCGAGCCCTCGTGGACCTCCGCGACCTGATGTGCCCCGTAGGAACGCATCACAGATCGCAGGAGGTCATCACCGATGTCACAACCCACCAAGCTGGACGGGCACCCGCCCGACCGTGACCTGGGCCGGCTGCTGGACCGGGCGGCTGGCGCACTGAGCCACTCGCATCCCGAGCTCGCCGAAGAGCTGCGCGGCCGCGCCGCCCCGGAGCACGAGCCGCCCGATCCCTTCGACAGCTTCACGGGCGACGCGCAGGTCGACTGGTTCCGCAGCTTCGGCTACCTGGTCCTGCGCGGCTTCTTCGAGCCGGCGCTGGTCGAGGAGCTGCGCGACGAGCTCGTCCGCACGATGCTCGGCGTGCACGGCGACTGCTACCACCAGCGTCCCGCCATGAGCGGCATGTCCGGCCACTACACCTGCCTGCTCGGCCCGTGGGCGCCCCGGACCGTCGAGCTCGTCGACGGCCGGCGGCTGGTCGGCCTGGCCGAGCGGTTGGTCGGGGGAGGCGTCCTGCCCTCGCCGTGCGACACGCAGGGCATCCTCTACTTCGATCACGCCGGCTGGCACAACGACACCGGCATCCCGATCCGGGGCGTCAAGTTCGTCGCCTACCTGGAGCCGCTGGAGGCGGACAGCGGTGCGTTGCGGGTGCTGCCGGCCAGCCACCGCATCGCCGGCGTGGAGGCGGCGCTCAGCCACCTCTACTCGCTGGAGCTCCAGGTGCCCGACGTGCCCGGCCAGGTCCTGTCCACGGAGCCGGGCGACGTGATCGCCTTCGACCCGCTGCTCTACCACGCCAGCTGGGGCGGCCGGGACCGGCACCAGTGGTCGACGATGTACCTGCGTGACGCCATCACGCCGTCGTGGCGACAGGGCCTGCTCGACTGGTACGAGGACGGCGCCTCGTACCTCGACGACCTCCCCGAAGGCTGGCGGCCCTTCGACCGCAGCTGGGTGGCGGAGGGCTCGGGCGACCACGTCGACCCCGGGACCTCCATCCTCCGGCTGGCCCAGCGCCACCAGTGGATGTACCGGTTCAACCGGCTGGGGGTCCTCGACCGCTTCGGGGTCGCCGACGCCTACCGCCCCTGACATCCCACGATCACCCGTCGGCCGACGCGGGCCGGCGGGCGCGCGTCAGAGCTCGATGACGATGTCTTCGGGATCGAAGGGCTCGCCGGTGTCGTCGGTCTCGACGACGTGCTCGTAGGCCTCCTGGGGAGGCTTGCTCTCGATGATCTCGCCGAGCCCGAGCATCACCCGGCCCAGCGCGACCGACCCTGTGGACCGCTTGCGAGGCGGCAGGTCCTCGGGAGCACCGGGCTCGGACGGATCGCTCATGGGGGCGACGCTACCGCCGTCCGGCGCGGAAGTCGGAGCGACGATCGCCGCCCCGACAGCGACCACCCGCCACCCCGACCTCCCTCCTGGACCTCGACGTGGTTCAGCTGTTGCTGCACCCCAGGCCGGCGACGGCGAAGTCCGCGGCCGGCACGGGGCCGGCGCCGTTGTCGATCGTGCCGCCCTCGGCCATGGCGTCGGCCACCTCCCACACCACCTCGGACCAGCCGCCTTCGGCCTCCATCTCGTGGAGGACCGCCCAGTCGTGCGAGGTCGCCATGGCCTGGACCGCCTCGTCGGCAGCCGCGGTGTCCCCGGCGGCGGTCGCCGCCTTCCACTGATCGAACCATGCGCAGGCGACCGCACCGGTCACCCGGGCCCCGAGGTGGTAGGGCTCGCTGGCGCCACCCTCGCTCACCAGCGACGAGGGGTCGAAGCCGGCGGGCAACGGGATGTCGGCCAGCATCTCGTCGACGGTGTCAGCCCGGTCGGCGGGTCGCACGACGTCCGGTGGCAGCGCCGAGAGCCACGTGTCGACGTCGACGACCTCGATGCTGGCCGCGACGTCCCGGAACTCGTCGAGGTCGGCGACGTCACCACCGATCCCGATGCCGTAGTCGCCCTCCTTCCACAGGGCGATGACGATCGGCGACGGATCGGTCTGGAACACCGCGGCCTCGTGCCCGGCGATCGTCATGTCAGGCAGCCGCTCGGCCCGCTCGCTCAGCTGGGCCAGCTCCTCGGCGTAGGTCGGGTAGCCGGCCTCGTTGTCGTCGGCGGTCCACACGATCGTGAACTCGCGCTGGCCCGGTGTCGACACCTCCTCCACCGCCAGCTCGCCGCTGGCGTCCAGGCTCGTGGAGGTGACCCGGGTCGGGTCGCCTGTGGCCCACGTGATCTCTCCGTGCTCCAGGTCGAACTCGTCGACCCGCTCGACCGTCCATCCGTCCGCGGTCACCAGCAGCCGCGGTGCGACTCGGGCTACCTCGACCACGTCGGCCGCCCAGGCCCGCTGATCGTCCGTGCCCGGTGGCTGGATGAGGATCAGGCCGACGAGCGCCACCGCCGCCGCAGCGCCCGCGACGGCGATCCGCACCCGAAGCCCGGCGCGGCGCGGGGAGCGTCCAGAGGGCCGGCCGCGCCGGGCACGGCGCCAACGCTGCGCCGCCGGGGGCGGCGGCTCGTCGTCCGACGGCGAGGACGTGGGCGAGGACGAGCCGACACGCGCGAGCGGCGCGGCCGCGTCACCGGGCTCCGCGTCGTCGATGGTGCCGGCCACAGCCCGGAGGGTTCGACGCAGGTGGGTGGCGAGCTCGGCATCGAGGTCGTCGTTCATGATGTCGAGGGGGTTCATCGGAGGATCCTCCGGAGGGTGTCGAGGGCACGGTGAAGGTCCGAGCGCACGGTCGCGGCGGGACGGTCGAGCAGGCGGGCGATCTCGGTCAGGGGCAGGTCCTCGTAGAACCGCAGGACGACGACCGCCCGTTGCCGGACAGGCAGCCGCAGTAGCTCGGCCCACGTCTCGTCGATGTCGGGCTGGTGGGTGACCGGCTCGGGCTCCTCGGGCGGATGCCGGTAGCGCTGCCGGTGGGTCTCGTTGGCTTGGTTGACGATCACCCGTCGCAGGTAGGGCAGCGGATCGTCGATGTCTGCCCACCGGCCCTGCGCAGCGGCGAACGCCGTCTGGACCAGGTCCTCGGACAGGTCACGCTCCCCGGTGAGCAGGAACGCCAGGCGCACCAGTCCCAACCGCTCGGCGCTGTAGACGTCCTCGATGTCGGATCGCTGCGCAGCGTTGGCTCGGCTCACACCAACTACGTCGCACCGGCCCACCGTTTCGTTGCACCCGCCTTCGTTGACCGCGGACGCGCGGAGGCAACCGGTCCGGACGACTTGACTCCTGCCGGGAGAACCGGCACGCTCAAGCGTAGAACCTAAGTTTTGTTACGGAAGAGGATCTCCTCCCCGCCACGGGTGAGCGGGGATCAGCGAGATCAGCGAGATCCTCACGTGGCCGGTCAGTGCTAGGGGGGCCGATGGGACATCCGGAGGAATCGTCGCGGGGCGCCGCCACGCGGCGCCGACGAGCGCTGGCCGTCGGTGCCCTGCTCACGCTGCTGCTCGCTGTCGCGGCCTGCGGGAACGGCGACGACGACGGGTCGTCCAACACACCAGGCCCGGCGGACCGCGAGGAGCTCGCGCAGCTGTTGGGGCCAGAGGACCAGGCGTCGGGGGAGCCGGTGCGCATCGGGATGATCACCGACGGCATGACCCAGGCCTTCGACGCCCGGGACGAGCTGCGCGCCGTCGAGGCCACGGCCCAGTTCTGGAACGAGCACCGGGGCGGCATCGGCGGCCGCCCGATCGAGGTGGTGAGCTGCGAGACTGGAGCCGACCCGGCCGGGGGCGCCGACTGCGCCAACCAGATGGTCGACGCGAACGTCGTCGCGGTCGCCCTGGGTCAATCCACGGTGGCCGAGTCGATCTGGGAGCCGCTGCACCAGGCCGGCATCCCGTCGATGTTCTTCCAGGCGGCCGGTGACGACCTCAACGCCGACCCCGACACCAGCTTCGTGATCTCCAACCCGCTCACGACGGCCTTCGGTCTCCCGATCTCGGTGGCCGAGGACGAAGGGACCGACGAGGTGGCGTTCGTCGTCATCGACGTCCCCGTCGCGGTGACCTTCTTCGAGTCGTTCGGCCAGCAGATCCTCGAGAACGCCGGGCTCGACTACGAGCTCGTCCGGGTGCCTCCGGGCACCGCGGACATGACGTCCCAGATGAGCGAGATCGCGGACAGCCCGGCGGGCGTCGTGCAGGTGATCGGCAATGACGCGTTCTGCATCGCCGCGTTCCAGGGGCTGAGCGCCGCCGGCTACGACGGCCGGATCACCGCGATCTCGCAGTGCATCACCGACGCCACCCGCCAGGCGATCCCGGCCGACCAGCTCCAGGGGATGTACGTCACCTCCATGGTGGCCCTGGGCGCCGCCGACGACCCGACGTACCAGCTGTACGAGGCGGTGATGAGCACCTACGGGCAGGACGTCGAGGACGTGGCGAACAACGTCCCCATGGTGGGCTACACCGTGATGGCCACGCTGGCGACGTCCCTGGAGGGGATCTCGGGCGACATCACGCCAGCCACGGTGGCCCAGACGATCAAGGCGGCGCCCGATCAGGCGCTGCCCGGCGGGGGCGGCCTGACGTTCCGCTGCGGCGGCTCGGCCATGGCGACGTGGCCGGCGGTCTGCACGAACCAGTGGCTCCGGGCCACCCTCGATGCCGACGGCCAGCCGGCGGACTACGAAGCCGTCGACTCCACGGAGATCCTCGAAGGGCTGTAGCCGCATGACCGTGCACCAGAGCAGCGGCGCCTACTACGACCCCTACGACCTGGGCATCAACCTCGACCCCTACCCCGTCTACCGGCGCCTCCGCGACGAGGCGCCCGTCTACTACAACGAGCAGCACGACTTCTATGCCGTGAGCTGCTACGACGACGTGGAACGGGGACTGGTCGACAAGGACCACTTCAGCAACGCGCGCTCCGACGTCCTGGAGTTCATCAAAGCCGGGGTCGAGTTCCCGTCGGGCATCTTCATCTTCGAGGACCCGCCGCTGCACACCGTGCACCGCGGGCTGATCTCGCGGGTGTTCACGCCCCGGAAGATGGCGGCCATCGAGCCGCAGGTGCGCGACTACTGCGTCCAGGCCCTCGACCGCCTCGTCGGTCGGGACCACTTCGACTTCGTGCGCGACCTCGGGGCCCAGATGCCGATGCGGGTCATCGGCATGCTCCTGGGGATCCCCGAGGGCGACCAGGCGGCGATCCGGGACCACGTCGACGCCAGCATCTCGACCGACCCCGGTGAGCCCATCAACGACCTGTCGGCCCTGGCAGGGGACATCTTCGCGGAGTACATCGACTGGCGGGCCGAGCATCCGTCCGACGACCTGATGACCGAGCTGCTCAACGTCGAGTTCGAGGACGAGACGGGCACCGTTCGTCGCCTGGGCCGGGAGGAGATCCTCACCTACGTCAGCATCATCGCCGGTGCCGGTAACGAGACCACGACCAAGCTGATCGGCTGGACCGGCAAGGTCCTGGCCGACCATCCCGACCAGCGCCGCCTGCTCGTCGAGGAGCCGGGCCTGATCGCCAACGCCATCGAGGAGATCCTCCGCTTCGAGCCCCCGGGCCCGCACGTCGCGCGGTTCGTCGTCCGCGACGCCGAGTTCGACGGCGGAACGGTCCCGGCGGGCAGCGCGCTGCTGTGCCTGGTCGGCTCGGCCAATCGCGACGAGCGGCGGTGGATGGACCCCGACACCTTCGATGTCCGCCGGGACGCGGCCGGCCACCTCACCTTCAGCTACGGGATCCACTTCTGCCTCGGCGCGGCGCTCGCCCGCCTCGAAGGACGCGTCGCGCTCGAAGAGGTCTTGAAGCGCTTCCCCGAGTGGACGGTGGACGAGGCGAACGCCAGGCTCGCGTCCAGCTCGACGGTCCGAGGCTGGGAGACCCTCCCGGTCGTCGTGCCGTGACGACGGTGAAGCTCGCGGTGGAGCGGGCGCGGGAGAAGCGAGGAGCGGAATGGGCGTGAGCGTCGATCTCACCGGCCGGCGGGTGCTGGTGACCGGGGCGTCCAGCGGGATCGGCGCGGCGGTGTGCCGCTCGATCGTCGGCTGCGGCGGCTCGGTGGCCATGCTGGCCCGACGCAAGGAGCGCCTCGACGAGCTGGGCGAGGAGCTGGGCGAACGGGCCATCAGCGCCCCCGGCGACGTGACCGACCTCGAGGCCCTGGAGGCCATCGTCGCCGACGCCGCGAGCAGGCTCGGAGGCCTCGACGGCCTGGTCGCCGTGGCGGGCAAGAGCATGGTCGGTGGCATCACCTCCGGTTCGCCGCAGCGCTGGCGCGAGTTGCTCGACCTGAACCTGCTCGCGCCGCTGGCGACGGTCCGCTACACGGTGGGCCACTTCCCGGCGACCGGCCGGCGCGACGTCGTGTTCGTGGGCTCGACCGGCGGCAGCCTGGCGATGCCCGGTGTCGGTATCTACGGCGCCACCAAGCGCGGCCTCCGCGCCGCGTTCGAGAGCCTGCGCCTCGAGCTGGCGCCCAGCGGCGTCAACACGAGCCTGGTCATGCCCGGGATGTTCGAGACCGAGGGCCTGACCCTCGAGGGGCTGGTGATCGACGGCGACGTGCCGGCCAACGACTTCCCGGTGCTCGTGCCCGGCGCCGTTCCCGCCGAGCCGGCGATCCTCGCCGACATCATCGCCTTCATGATCGGACTGCCCGACGGCGTGTGCATCAACGAGCTCGTCGCCCGTCCCACCGGGCAGCTCACCCCGTGATCGCCGTGCCGACTCCCGTGCGGACCTCCGAGCAGCTCACCCCGTGAAGCTCACCCCGTGACGTCCTGCGGGCTGCAGCGACCGTCCTCGGCCGTCTCGACCGGCGGTCGCCCGTCGGGCTGCAGCGACATCACCCCGCTCCAGATCCCGTCGAAGTAGGGGCCGGGTTGACCCGCGGTCGCATAGAACCCGTTGGGGTCGTACACCTTGGCCTCGGGATACGGGTAGGGGCAGGCGACCGAGGTCGCTGACTTGGTCCACCGGATGACGGCGAACCCGAGCCCGTAGGTCAGGTAGGCGAGGTTCAGGATGGCGAAGATGACGACGAAGGTGGCCAACGCCGGTCGCCGGTCGAACGCGCGAAGCCGCTGGGCCAGCTTCTCCGCAACGGTGCGACCGGTGTCGTCCCGGTAGAGGAGAACCGCAGCCGGGATCATCACCACCGTCACCAGCGACGACTCCCACAACAGCGGGAACTGGTACGCCTCGCCGGTGAACACCGACCCGAACGGGACGACCTGCGAGTAGATGTACAGCCCGGCGCGGATGCAGAACATCTCGAGCAGCGCGTCGAAGGCGAAGCCGATGACGTAGACCAGCACCGCCAGGCTGATCAGGGGATGCCGCCACACGAACGACTCGATCGGGCGGCGGCGCTGGATCCGGCGGAGGATCCAGATGGCGGGGAAGAACGGGGCGAGGTAGAAGCTCACGTAGCCGAGGACGACGAACGGCTCGACAGTCGGCGACAGCGAGACCCACGGCCAGGTCTCCGGCATGTGCCAGAGCTGCGGGTTGTAGACCGCGTACGGCGCCCAGTTCATCAGCGGATCGAGCCACAGGATCGCCTCGCAGGCGATCGCAGCCAGGAGGATGGGGTGCCTGGGGTGGCGCCGCCAGAGGACCACGAAGACCACGACCACCACCGTGACCATCCCGATCGTCCCCAGCTGCAGCTTGGCCATCCAGGCGGTGTCGCCGAACAGGGGCTCCACCGGCCGGGGTGCGCCGCTCACCGCGGGGTTCTTGACCCGGTCGGCGAGCGAGCCGCCCGGCCGCATGTTGTGCGCGACCGCCACGACGAAGGCGAGCACCCCGACCCCGAACAGGGCCCAGACGACGCCGCCGATGACGCTCTTGCGTGGTGGCGGAGCGTCGGCGGCGAGCGTCGGCTCCGCCGCCTCGGTCACCGTCGCCATCAGTCGTCCCCGAACCGGCCGACGAGGTGCGAGGTCGTGCCGTCGGGATCGAGCTTCCGGGCCACGAGGTAGCCGGCGCCCATCCAGCCACGGCGGGTCCACTTCCCGAACGAGATCCGGGTTCCCGGTGCTCCCGCGGCGGCGGGCACCATCTTCACCCGTTCGAGCGCTTCCTTGACGCCGCGCGGCGTCAGCGGGTGGGCGTCAGCGAACGCATGGAGCAGCACCGTGGCGAAGTCGCGGTTCATCACCGGCACGCAGTACTCCGGGCGCCGGTCGTAGGCGGCCTCGAACCGGTCGAGGAACCGCTGACCCACGGCGTTGCCCTCGTCGTACTGGTCGATGCCGGTCCAGCCGAGGATCGCCTGCCACATGACCGGGTTGATCCACGCGTTCTGGAACGCGGTCCCCAGGTACCGGGGCGGATCCCAACCCAGCTCCCTCAGCACCGGGTTGATGCGCACGACCCCGAAGCCGAAGCCGCAGTGCACGAGCGCGTCGGGTTTGGCCTCGTGGAGGTGGTGGATGGCATCGCTGACATCCTGCGCGGTCTGCGGGATCCACTCCTCAGCGACGATGCGGATCCCCTTGTGCGTGCACGCCTTGCGGAAGTTGCGGACGTAGGACTCCCCGACCAGCGACTGCTCGATCAGCACGCCGACCTCCCCGTGGCCAGCCCGGGCGAGGAGGTCGGCCCAGAAGATGGGCTCGTCGGTCATCGAGCCCTGCGGGAGCGAGAACGTCCACTCCCCCAGCCAGTCGTCGGTCCCGGTCATGCTCATCGCCGGAACGTGGTACCGGTCCTCGATGGCCTCGCGGGTCGGCACGCAGTTGTCGGTGATGGCCGGGCCGAACACGGCGAGGCAGCCTTCGTCGACCAGCTCGCCGTAGGCGTCGATGACCGCCTTGATGGTCCCCTTCGGCAGGCCCTCGACCTCCCGGAACACGATCTCGACCGGACGGTCGATCAGGCCCTGCTGCCGGCCCTCCTCGAACACCAGCTCGAACGGCCGGGTCAGATCGGCCCGCATCTCCTGCGGGTAGCCGTCGGGGAGCTTGAAGTCGAACAGGTAGCCGAGCTTGATCGGCTCGGCGGTGCTCTCGTAGGACACGCCCCTCCCCCCGGGTGACGCCGCTCGCCGGCCCCACCATGCGAACCCGACACTGCGAACCCAGTGCGAACCTGATATTTGTTCCGACCTTAGTGAGGCCGGAACGCGACGTCAACGGCCGGGGCGGCCGTCAGGACTCCTCGTCGGCCAGGTACGCGTCGATCATCTGGAACAGCCCCGCCGTCACCACCGGATCGTCGGTCAGCGGCCCCGCGATCGCCGCGCGGGCCGCGTCCCGCATGCCGAGGCCTTCGGCGACGAGCCGGCCCGCCGCGATCAGGACGCGGGTCGACGCGACCTCTCGCAGCCCGGCCGTCTCCAGCCGACGGATGGCCATGCCGAGGCGGACGAGTCGCGCCGCCGCCTCGTGGTCGACGCCGCCTTCGTGGGCGATGACCTTCTCCTCGACGTCCGACGGCGGGAAGTCGAGCTCGATGACCACCATCCGCTGCCGGGTCGAGTCCTTGAGATCCTTGAGGACGCTCTGGTAGCCGGGGTTGTAGGACACGACGAGGCAGAAGCCCGGCGCGGCCTCGAGGGTGATCCCGAGCCGGTCGATCGGCAGCTGGCGGCGGTGGTCGCTGAGGGGGTGGAGCACGACGGTCGTGTCCTGGCGGGCCTCGACGATCTCGTCGAGGTAGCAGATCGCGCCCTCCCGGACCGCCCTGGTCAGCGGCCCGTCCATCCAGGTCGTGTCGCCGCCCTGCAGGAGGTAGCGGCCGACGAGGTCGGCGGTGGTGAGGTCGTCGTGGCACGCGACCGTGACCAGCGGGCGCCCGAGGTCATAGGCCATGGCCTCCACGAACCGGGTCTTCCCGCACCCGGTGGGGCCCTTCAGCAGGACCGACAGGGACTGCCGGAACGCCGCCCGGAAGACCTGCTCCTCGTTGCCGACCGGGACGTAGTACGGGCGGACTCGATCGGTCATGCCCTCCTCCTCTCCACCTGCAGGCGCTCCCGCGTCCGTTCCTTGCGCTGCGACACCCGGCGCTGCACGTCCGCGAGCCGCAGCGCCGACCGGAACAGCGGTCCGACGGTGCCGCGCAACTGCTCCACGGCCGGGATCACGGCGTGCGCGGCCGTGCCGAACACCCGCCGCAGCGCCTCGGCGTCGGCGTCGGCGGCGACGCTGAGGCACAGGCAGGCCGTGCCCCGGCGCCGGGCCTCAGCCAGAGCCCGCCGGGCGTCGGCCTCGCCGTAGCGGCCGTCGTAGCCGTGGTCGTAGGCGAACCCGTCCGACAGCACGACGAGGAGCCGGCGGGCGGTCCCGCCCTCGACCTCCAGCACCGAGGCACCGTGGCGGATCGCGGCCCCGAGGCGCGTGTAAGCGCCCGGGGTGAGGCTGCCGAGGCGCCGGAGCATCAGCGCATCCGCCCGGTCGTCGAACCGCTTCACCGGGACGACGTGGACGGCGCTCCGGCCTTGCGACCGGAAGCCGTACAGCGCGACACGATCGCCGAGGTCGTGCAGCGCGAGGGTCAGCGCGGTCGCGGCCGCCCGCTGGTGGTCATGGACGCAGCCGCCGGCCGGGCTGGGCTCCCCGGCCGAGCCGGACACGTCGAGCAGGACCAGCACCGAGAGCTCGCGCCGCCGCCGGACGCTGTCGATGAAGATCGCTTCGTCCGGAGCCGATCCCGCGGCCAGCTGGACCCGGGCGTCCACCGTGGCGTCGATGTCGAGCTCGTCGCCCTGCAGCTGCCGGTGCCGGCGCTCCAGCTCGGTGCCGAGGCGTGCCAGCGGCTGCCGGAGGGCCCGCACGTCGCCTGGGACGGCGAGCTCGGCGTTCCTCGCTTCGGGCTCGGCCTCGGTGACCGTGCACCAGCCGTGCCGGTAGCGCCGCTGGTACACGTTCCACTCGGGGTAGGTCGTGCCTCGCCGTCGGATGGCGTCCACCTCGTCGGGCAAGGCTGCCGCCGCCGTCGAGACCGCCGCACCCGGGGCCGCGCGCCGTCCGTGCCTCGTGCGGTGGGTGGCGTCGTCGGCACCGGGCTGACCGCCGCCGGCCGAGCGGGAGCTACCCAGGAGCTTCTGGAGCAGCCGGCCGACGGCGCCACCGCCGCCGATGGGGTTGAACTGGTCGAACGCGCCGTCGATCCCGGTCTCCTCGCCGTCGTCCAGCTCGCGCACCGCCTGCTCGCGCTCCCGCCGGGGGAGATGCGTCGGGCTCGGGTCATCCCGGCCGGGAACCCCGGCTCGCACGACGTGACCGCGGACGTCACGGGGTCGGATCACGCCGAACACCGCCGGCGGATCGGCGATCACCTCGCCGCTGGTGGCGATGGCGAGCGAGGAGGCCGGGGAGGTCGAGCGGCCGGCCAGCATCCGGTCGGCGAGCGTCCGGACCGACGGCGGGAGCACGGCCTCGTGGACGGCGAGCGCCCGATGCCCCTCCACGGCCAGATAGCGGCGAGCGACGGCGCGCCGGCGACCGAGCGCGCCGAGGATCTCCGGCCCGAGGCTGCCGGCGCCCAGCAGCGCAGCCTGCACCGCGACGGTCCGAATCCGATCGGGCCGGCTGGCCTGGTCGTCCAGGAACACGACGGCGCCGTCGGTCCACGGCTGCTGCCCCGGCTCGGCGGCGGCCACCTCGAGCGGCCGGCCGGCGATCGCGGACGCCAGCAGCCCCAGCTCGGCGGCGGTGCCGGCGCCCGCTGCGGGCGCCGCTGGCCTGGACCTAACCATTGTTCCAGGACGCTACGGAAGGTCCTGTAGGGCGTCAACCGGGTCGGTCCACCCGGCGACCGAATGTTTGTTCCGCTAGCGTCGGCTCGCGATGCTGGACTTCACCGATCAGGTGGCGGTGGTGACGGGGGCCGGCCGAGGCCTCGGGCGGCTGTATGCCCTGGAGCTCGCCCGACGCGGCGCCTCCGTCGTGGTCAACGACATCGGCGGCAGCACGTTGGGGCTGGGGATCGATCCGAGCATCGCCGACGCGGTCGTCGCCGAGATCGAGGCCGCCGGCGGCGTCGCCGTCCCCTCGCACCACTCGGTGGACAGCCCCGAAGGCGGTCAGGCCATCATCGACACCGCTCTCGACCACTTCGGCCGGGTCGATGCCGTCATCAGCAACGCGGGCATCTTCCAGACGCTGCCCTTCGAGGATCTCTCGCCCTCGGACTGGCGGCGCATGGTCGACGTGCACCTCCAGGGCGGCTTCTTCCTCGGCCAACCGGCGTACAAGGCCATGAAGCGCCAGGGATACGGGCGGTTCGTCTTCATCGCCTCCTCCGCCGGGCTGTTCGGACAACCGCTGGCCGCGCACTATGCGGCGGCCAAGGCGGGACTCGTGGGCCTGACCAACGTGATCGCGATCGAGGGTGCCGAGCACGGGATCCTCGCGAACACCGTCCTCCCCTTCGGCTACTCGCGGATGGTCACCGAGACGGTCGGTGACCGGGAGCAGCTACGCGAGGAGTCGGCGTTCCTGCAGGCCATCGAGCCCGAGCTGGTGGTGCCGCTGGTGGTGTTCCTGGCCAGCCGGGACTGCGCGGTCACGCACCACAACTACTCGGCCTGCGCCGGACGGTTCGCCCGGGTCTTCGTCGGCCTCGGTCCCGGCTGGCTGGCATCCCCGGGGACCCAGCCGACCGCGGAGGACATCGCCGCCCACTGGGACCGCGTCGCTGCGACGGATCCCGCCACGGTGCCGACGTCGATCTTCGACGAGGTCGCGGAGATCTGCCGGCAGCTCGGCATCACCAGCTGACTTCGTCCTCGATCGGGCTCAGGAGCGCACCATCGCGCCGCGCAACACCGTGTCGCGGGCGAGGGCATGCGCGGCCGAAGGCCCCGCGTCCCGGACGATGTTCTCGGGCGTGAGGAGCAGCTCGTACAACGAACGGGCGCGGTTGAGGGCCGAACCGCCCTCGACGCTGAGCTCTCCCGCCTGCTCGCCCGCGACGAGCAGCTGCTTCAGCTGCTGCAGCTGGCGCCCGAACGAGAACCCGAGGTCGACGGAGCTGGGCGGCGACTGTCGCAACCAGGCCAACTGGATCTTGAACTCGTCGCTGAAGCGATCGAGGACGTTGATGTTGACCCACATCAGGGCGTCGAGCTGATCGAGCGACGACGAGGACGACGGCGGCGACGACACCACGGCATCCCACCCGGCCGCGAGGTTGGCCGAGAAGGTCCGCATGATGGAGGCGAGCAGCTCGTCCTTCGAACCGAACATCCGGTAGACGCTGCCGGTGCTCATGCCGGCCGCCTTGGCGATGTCCCTGATGGTCGTCGCCTCGTAGCCGCGCCGGCCGAACTCGGCTCGGGCGGTGGTGCGGAGGTGGGTGACGCGATCCTCGTCCTGGTGGTCGTCCCAGGCCGCGATGGCCTCCCGGGCCGCCGCCATCGACGGCGACCGGTCGAGCGCCGCGTCCGACGGCGCGTGCACGGCGATGCCGTGCAGGAACACCCGGCACTTCTCCGCAGGGAGATGCCGGCCGGCCTGGCTGCGGTGGAACACGCCGACCCCGATGTGCAGCATGCTCTGGCAGATCCGCTCGGCGAGGAGGCGGAGGTGGATCCCCGGCCGGATGGCACCTGCCGCGCCCCTGGCCTGGAGGATCTCCAGCATGGCGGCCTCGATGGCCGCCGGAGTCTGCCGGGCCAGGTCGACCAGCTCCTCGCCGGCCCACGTCGGGGGCTCGTACAGCGTCAGCAGGAGCGCCGCGCGGTGCCGGACGGCGCAGGCCGCGATGGCCTCGCCCAGTCCGACGACCCGGTCCTCGATGGGCCGCTGGTCCGGCTCGTGGAGCGCGTCGAGGGCCTCCTTCGCGACCTCGTCGAGCTCGTCGCGATAGCGCTGGACGAGCTCGACGATGATCGCCTCCTTCGAGTCGAAGTGGTGGTAGAGGCTTCCGGGCAGGATCCCGCACGCGTCGGCGATGTCCTTGAGGGACGTCCGCAGGCCGGACGACGCGAAGAGCGCCGCCCCTGTCTCGAGGATCTCCTCGCGCCGGGAGCCGTCAGCCACCATCGACCAAACGTTAGTGACCATGCGCTGTGCAACCGGTCCTTCGGCGGATGGAGGGGCAGCACGGTAGCGGACGGGCGGCTAGCTTCGAACCAAACAATCGGTTCGGTTCGGGGGGCAGATGGACGAGGACACCGAGGGTCACACCGGCGTCGCCAACATGATGACGCCCGACCTGGCCCGGGCGCCGCAGCCGACCTATCGGGCGCTGGTCGAGAGCGCCCCCGTGATGCGCATCGACGGGCTGGGGGTGATCGGCTGCACGCGGGCGGCCGTCCGGGAGATCCTGCAGCAACCCGAGGTCTTCTCTTCGAACACCGCGGCCGCCGACCTCAAGACCCGGCGCCCGCTGATCCCCCTCCAGATCGATCCGCCGGATCACCGGAAGTTCCGCAAGATCCTCGACCCGCTGTTCGCACCGCCCCGGATGCGGGAGCTCGAGGAGCCCATCGACCAGCTCGTCAACGACCTCATCGACGCGTTCATCGAGGACGACGAGATCGACTTCACCGCGCGGTTCTCGATCCCCTTCCCGTCGCAGGTCTTCCTCACCATGTTCGGCCTGCCCATGGAGGAGCTCCCCCGCTTCCTGACCATGAAGGACGGGATCATCCGGCCCAACCACGTGGTCGGCAAGGACATCGGCCACCCCGAGACCGACGCCTACCAGCAGGCGACGGCGGACTCGATCTACGAGTACTTCGAGGAGCTGCTCGACGAGCGCGCCTCGGTGCGACGCGACGACCTGCTGAGCCAGCTCCTCGACGCCGAGGTCGACGGTGCCCGACTGGGCCGGGAGGACATCCTCGACATCTGCTTCCTGTTCCTGATCGCGGGGCTCGACACGGTCTCCGCGTCCCTCGACTGCTTCTTCGGCTACCTCGCGGACCACCCCGAGGATCGCCGGGCGCTGGTCGAGAGCCCCGAGTCGATCCCCCATGTCGTGGAGGAGTTGCTGCGCTGGGAGACGCCGGTCATGGCCACCGTGCGCGTGGCGACGTCCGACGCCGAGGTGGCCGGGCTGCACGTGCGAGCCGGTGAGCAGGTCATGGCCCTGATCGGCGCGGCCAACCTCGACGGCGGGGAGATGCCCGACGCCGGGCAGGTGCGGTGGGACCGGGACGTCAACCGCCACCTGGCCTTCGGCGGTGGCGTCCACCGCTGTCTGGGCTCCCACCTCGCCCGGCTCGAACTGCGGATCGCACTGCGCGAGTGGCACCGACGCATCCCCGACTACCGGGTGAAGCCGGGCGTCCTGCTCGACTACACCCCGGGCATCCGGGCCCTCGACAGCTTCCCCATGCTCCTCCACCAGTCCCTGTGATCCGGCCGCCGCCGGAGGGTGTGGCCGGTGTCACGTTGTGTAACGTACATACATGTATGTACGTTACTGGCATGAGCACCGTGTCGAGCTTCGTCGGACCGCACGAGGTTCCGGAGGCCGTCCGGGCCCTCACGACCCTCGGCCAGATCGACTACGTCGACCTGTTCACCGTCACGACGCCGGAGGCGCAAGACCGGACGGCCGAGGAGTGGGCGCGCACCATCCTCGAGCAGACCCCGCTGTCGCGCCGCAACGCCCGCGTGCTCTGGCGCCTCATGGGCCTGCGGCTGGGACGGCCGGGGTCGCCCGACCACGTGCACGGCTGGAGGATCGACGGGCGCGGCGACAACTGGCTCCGGCTCGAGACGTCATCGTGGTACGTGACCGGCCAGGCCCTCTGCATCGTCGAGGACGGGCAGGTCTCCCTGTCGCTGTCGCTGCGCTACGACCGCGCCATCGCGGCACGCGTCTGGGCCCCCGTGGAGGGTCCCCACCAGCGCGGCGTCCCCGTGATGCTGCGCCAAGCGGTGCAGCTCGTACCGGCCTGACGGGAAGCCCGGACGGGGGGTCGGACGGAGGCGCGGGCGCGACCCCCGTCGAGCATCCGGACCCCGGCTACGCGAAGCTTGGGGGCCCATCGGCAGAGCACCGGCAGAGGGACGGGACCGTGTTGGCGAGCTTGCTACCTGGGCTGCGGGACCTGCGGAACCCTCTCACCGCCGGGCTGCTCCTCCTCGCCACCCTGTATGTGCTCCTGGCCTCGTCGGTCGAGCGGGTGCACGAGCAGGCCCGGATCGGCGATGGCCTCCAGTCGCTCAGCGACCGGCTCGGGGAGCGAGGCTGGGCGGTGATCGCCGCGGTCGCGGCCTACCTGCTCGGATCGATCTACCTCACGGTGTCCCGCCGCTGGCTTCGCAACCTCGCCCTGCGCCAACTCCCCCGCCTCACCACCGAGGCCTCCGTCGACGTCGACAAGCTGTCGCCGCTCGAAGTCCTCCGGGCGCCGTTCTCGCGCACCAGCGTCCGTCGCCTGGGACTCCTGCGGACCCCTCACTACAGCCAGGTCCTCGCGCAGAACGTCTGTGTGGAGATCCTGTTCAGCGGGGGGCATCGGCTCCTCGGCATCAACAAGGACCTCTACGACCAGTACGACCGGCTGAAGGCCGAAGCGGAGTTCCGCGACGCCGTCGCTGCACCGGCACTGCTGTTCGTCGTGGTCGCGCTCTTCGACCTGAGGTTGGGCCTCGTCGGCGAAGGCACGATCGTCGTCCTCACCTCGATCGCGAGCTACCTGCTGTTCTCCCAGGCCCGCCGACTCGACCGGGACGCCAACTCGATGTACGCGCACTCCATCGCCGACGGCCTCATCTCGTCGCCCTACCTGGACGATCCCCAGAAGCATGGGCGGACCCGCTGGGTCGTGAAGTCCAACCCCGAGTCCGCAACGTCCAGGGCCGAGGACTCCGCTACTGCGTCGCCAGGTCCGACCGCTCCTGGCTCGCGGGAGGCGGGAGGGGGCGGCGCTCGGCGTCGATGACCACCCGTCGCAGGACGCCGGGGGTGATCTCCGCCCGGCCGCCCAGCTCGTCGCAGATCGGGCCGGCGGGTTGGAAGCCGATGGCGAAGCCGGGGGTGCCGTAGCTGAGCGGGGTCGTCCGGGGGATGGTCCCCTCCCCCACGGGCACGTCGCCGTAGTGGAGCTGCACCCGGCCCGTGAACCGGTGGTCGCCCGGCGTGAAGGTCGCCCGGGCCACCACCGGCCCGACCGGTAGCTCGACCTCGGCCGACACGGTGGTGATGTCGGTGCCGAGGAAGTTGTAGACGTAGCGCAGTCGACGCTGCCGGAGGTACAGGGCGTAGCCGCCGGCGTGGCTGCCGTGGGCCACGAGGACCCCGGCCACGTCGCCGTCGGCCGGCACGTCCAGCTCGGCGACCATCACGAAGCCCCGCCCCTTGACGTAGGGGGCGATCGCCTCGGGGAGGGGGCCGACGCCGGCGTGGAGCTCGTAGTGGGTCCGCCGGTAGCGGCGATCGGGGAAGCGGCCCGGCTCGTTGTTCAGCGGCAGCACCTGGTATTTCCCGGCTTCCTCCCACCACAGCTGCTGCAGCTCGGCCAGCTTGTCGGGACGGGCCTCGGCCAGGTCGTGGACCTCGGAGAAGTCCTCGGCCACGTGATACAGCTCCCAGGCGTCGTCGTCGAAGGAGTGGCTCACGTCGCTGCCGTCGTAGGCCAGGAAGCGGTTGGGATGGAAGACCACCGCCTTCCAGCCGTCGTGGTACAGCGCCCTCGAACCCAGCATCTCGTAGTACTGGGTGCGGTGCTCGCCGGAAGCGTCGGCCGCGGTGAGCGAGGGGGCGAAGCTGATGCCCTCGATCGGGCTCTGCTCCACGCCGCCGATGGTCTTGGGCGGCTCGACGCCGATCACGTCCAGCAGCGTGGGCAGGAGGTCGATGGCATGGACGTACTGGTGGCGCGTCTGGCCGGGCCGGCCGAGACCCGCGGGCCAGTGCACGAGCAGCGGATCGGCCACCCCGCCTTCGTGCGTGTCGCGCTTGAACCGCTTGAGCGGGGTGTTGCCGGCCCAGGCCCAGCCCCAGGGGTAGTGGTTGTTGGCCCGCGGCGTGCCGAGGTCGTCGATGCGACGGAGGTTCTCCGCCATGCTCTCGGGCACGAAGTTGAAGAAGTACTGCTCGTTGAACGAGCCCGTGGCTCCACCCTCGGCGGACGCCCCGTTGTCGCTCATCACGACGACCACCGTGTCGTCCAGCTCGCCGAGCTCCGCGACGAAGGCCAGCAGCCGCTCCACCTGGGCGTCGGTGTGGGTGAGGAACCCGGCGAACACCTCCATCATGCGGGCGTACAGCCGCTGCTCGTCCGCGCCGAGCGAGTCCCAGGCCGGCACCCACGACGGTCGCTCGGACAGCTCGGTCCCCGGCGGTAGCAGGCCCGAGGCGACCTGGCGGGCGAAGACCTCCTCCCGCCAGCGATCCCACCCCTGGTCGAACCGGCCCCGGTAGTCGTCGACGTACGTCCTCGGCGCCTGGTGGGGGGCGTGGCAGGCGCCGGGCGCGAACCAGAGGAAGTACGGCTTCGCTGGCGACGTCGCCCGGAGGTCCTTGAGGAACTGGATCGCGCGGTCGACCAGGTCCTCGGTGAGGTGATAGCCCTCCTCGGGGGTCCGAGGCGGCGGGACGGTGTGGTTGTCGTAGACCAGGTCGGGGTGGTACTGGTCGGTCTCGCCGCCCATGAAGCCGTAGAAGCGCTCGAAGCCCCGGGCCAGCGGCCACTTGTCCCGGGGGCTGCCCAGGGTCACCTCGGTGAGCGGCGTCAGGTGCCACTTCCCGACGGCCAGCGTCGCGTAGCCCTGCGCGACCAGCATCTCGGACAGGAAGCCATTCTCCCGCGGGATGGTGGCGTTGTAGCCGGGGAACCCGGCGGCCAGGTCGACCACCCGGGCCACCCCGTTGGAGTGGTGGTTCCGTCCGGTCAGCAGGCACGCGCGGGTCGGCGAACACAGAGCGGTGGTGTGGAAGTTGGCGTAGCGCATCCCCTCTGCGGCCAGGCGATCGAAGCACGGCGTCGCGATGTCAGAGCCATAGCAGCCGAACTGCGCGTAGCCGACGTCGTCGAGCAGCACCACGACCACGTTCGGCGCACCCTCGGGTGCGGCCGGCAGCGGCGGCCACCACGGTGTGGAGTCGTCGTACGTACGACCCACCACGCCTTCGAACGATCGACTGGTTGCCATCCCACCCTCCGTGGCGGTGAGCGTAGAGGACAGCGGGTCTCTTGGCGGCCGAGCGTCGGGAACCGCGGCGGCGCTGCGGACACAACGGGGTGTGAGCACAGGTGCGAGGTCATGGGGGGCGAGCCGGCACGAGCCGGTAGGGAGGGCGAGGCTGGTGATGGTGGAGGAGCCGTCGGACGTCGAGCTGTGGGATCGGGCGGTCGACGACGATCCCGGGGCCTTCGGCGTGCTGTTCGAACGCCACGCCCGCGGCGTCTACAACCACTGCTTCCGGCGGACTGCCAGTTGGGCCGACGCCGAGGAGCTGACGTCGACGGTGTTCGTGGAGGCGTGGCGGCGGCGACGCGAGGTCCGGCCGATCGGTAGCTCAGCACGGCCGTGGTTGCTCAGTGTGGCCAACAACCTCCTGCGGAACCATCGGCGATCGCTGCGTCGCTACCGGGCGGCGCTGGTTCGGCTCCCGAGCCCGGGCTCCCAGCCCGATCCGGCTGACGATGTCGCCGAGCGCCTGGCCGACGAGCTGGCGATGAGCCGCGTGCTGGCGCTCGTCGAGCGGTTGCCTCGCCGGGAGCAGGAGGTGCTGGCCCTCTGCGCCTGGTCGGAGCTGACCTACCAGGAGGCGGCAGCGGTGCTCGACATCCCGATCGGCACCGTCCGGTCGCGTCTGGCCCGCGCCCGTCGTCGCCTGGCGAGGTTGGACGGGAACCCTTCGCCTCTTGAGGACACAGATGGGGTGAAGCTCGATCGAGCATCCCGGAAAGTGGAGGAGGAACAGTGACAGAGCATCATCTACCGCAAGAGCGAGACCTCCCCGCGGGCCGGCTCCCCCAGCTGAAGGAAGATCTCATGGCCCAGATCGAAC
>Ga0075418_10002663_pt1 | contig 20521 bp, 23 predicted proteins | sample SoiMetdeltSBSDD2_FD_81776 | JGI IMG/M metagenome (GOLD analysis project Ga0075418, IMG submission 81776) | Bulk soil microbial communities from a Populus tree surrounding site in Tennessee, USA - Soil MetaG P. deltoides SBSDD2 | ecosystem: Environmental > Terrestrial > Soil > Tree plantation...
CGGTCAAACCGGGTGCGAACTAGTTCGCCGACGTCCCGCTCTGCCCCGGATTCTCCTTGAGGCCGAACTGCTTCCGCAGGGCCGGCTCATCAGCCATGGTCCACTGCTCCGTGACCTGGCCATCCTGAATCCGCAACACGAGAATCTCTCCGCTTCCGGTCGAGGACGAGAGCCGGCCGATCACCCGATCGCCGTCGGTGACGAGCTCGTTCACCGTGAGCTTCCTTGATGGATCCTTGGTCCGCTCGTCCTTGACCAACGCCTTGTAGCCCTCGCGCCCGAGCGGCGTACCGTTGTGGCTCACGTTCTTTGATACGAGGTCGTCTATCAGGGCGAGATCGCCGCCGTTGTAGACCTGATTGACCACGACTGTGAAGAGGGTCTTGTTCTGATCGGCATCCTGGGCCGACGCGCTGCTGGCGGCGCCTGCCAGGGCCATGACGGCCAGCCCGGCCGCAGCGATCATGGTCCTCATCGCGCTTACTCCTTCCGGTGAATGGCGTCGACCCCGGAACGGGGCCGCATGGCTTATAGACGCCTCCACCATACGGGAAGGTTGCGCAGAAGGTTTTGGGCTCCGGGTTACGGCTTCGTAACGAGCGTCAGCCGGGAAACACGAGGGCGCGCCGGACTCCCGGCGCGCCCTCGACCCGCCCGCCCCCGCCGGTTCTACAGGCCCAGCGAGTAGCTGCTCCCGATCAGCTGCTCCGCTGCGGTGAACATCGGCGCCGCTGCTGCCGTGAGGACCGCCGGCGCCGCCATCATCTGGTTGAGAGCGTTACGCTCCTGTGCGGTCAGGTCGCGGTCGGGGCCGGTGAAGGTATAGCCCGCCGCCGAGTTCGACGTCACCGTGCCGGTGATGGTCGCGAACTGCCTTCCGTTCACCGTGACGACGAGATTGGCCACCGCGCTCGCTCCGGACTGACTCGTGGTGAAGCCCACGGTGCCGGCCAGCGCCACGGTCTCGCCTCCCCGCGTCACGCTAAGCGTGAGGCTGAGGACCGTGGTCGGATCTCCTGCCGTGAGGTCCGCGTGCAGGTGCGCCGCCACGTCGGGATGATCGAGCGTCAGGTCGAAATCGACCGCGATATGGTTCGAGCTTGCGCTTGCCGAGTTATTGAAGTCGAGCCGGTGGGCACCATCTGTCACGTATCCGGCGGCGACCGCCTGAAACGAGGTCTGGGTCGACGTCGCAGTGACCAGGTAGTCGGCGTAGGTCGCCGTCTCACTCGCCACCAGGACGCCGAGTCGATAATCGGTATCGGTGCTCTCGTCGGTCAGATCGGCGTACCCGATCGCATTGAGCGGCGTGGCCGGCTGGTTGGTGAGCGGGTCGATGGCGTAGAGGGTGAACCGCACGCCGGTCGCGGGACCGCCCGTGGCGCTGCCTTCCACGTACGCGTGAGTGCCGGTGTCCCATACGTAGACCTTGCCCCACTGTGTTTCCGGAATGAGCGAGCCCGCGCCGGTCGGCGCCGTCGCGAACGACGGACGCAGCGACTTAAGCGCGAGCGCTTGCTTCGGTGTAACGCCCTGACGACTCAGAAGAGCCAGCCGGCTCGGCGTCATCGCGCTCAGCACGGTCGTGGTTCGACCCGAAATGGGGCTCGTCGATCCGAGCGTCGAGAAGCTCTGAAAAACGGAGCCCTGGAGCGGGGTGCTGAGGGACGCTACGTCGTTGTTGAGCCCCACGGGATCGGCGATCGCTGCGGGGGCGGAACTGACGGGGTCGCCGCCACAGCCGGCCAATACGGTCGCGCAAACCGCAACGGCCAGCGCCATGACGCGCTTGGCGATCAGAGTCATCTGGGGCCTCTCCGGGCTGGTAATCTGTTGTCAGGGCGTGAGATAGCTGCTACGGCCAAAACCAGGCGCTGGGGAGGAGGGCAAGTCAGAGGCCAACGGACCAGGCCTTTCCGGAGAGGAGTTCCCCGACCAGGTCCGCACCGGTTCGGTCGGCGGCTTCGGCCGCGAAGTTGGTCACGATTCGATGTCGGAGCACAGCGGGCGCGACCCCCTTTACGTCGTCCAGGTCTGCCATGGGCCGGCCCGCGATCGCGGCGCGAGCCTTGGCGCCGAGGACGAGGTATTGAGAGGCGCGTGGCCCGGCGCCCCACTCGACGTACTCCTTAATGAAAGCGGGCGCCTCCGGGTCGGCCGGCCGAGTAAGACGGGCGAGGTTTACGGCTGCGCGGATCAGACTCCGCGAGACGGGGATCCGACGCACCAGCGCCTGCATCGCCAACACGGCCTCGGCATCCAGCACGGACTCCAGGCTTCCACGAACGGCCCCCGTGGTTTGCTCCACGATCGCTTCTTCTTCGTTTCGACTCGGATAATTCACCCGCAGCTCGAGCATGAAGCGGTCGAGCTGCGCTTCCGGCAGCGGATAGGTACCCTCCTGCTCGATCGGGTTCTGGGTCGCGAGCACGAAGAACGGATCGGGGAGGTGGTATGTTGTCCCCCCAGCGGTCACCTGGTGCTCCTGCATCGCCTGGAGCAGCGCGGCCTGAGTCTTGGGCGGTGTGCGATTGATTTCGTCGGCCAGTACGACATTCGCGAAGACCGGACCGTGGACGAAGCGAAACGCCCGTTTCCCTGTAGTCAGATCCTCCTCGATGATCTCGGTGCCGGTGATGTCGCTCGGCATTAGATCAGGAGTAAACTGGACCCGGTTGAAGGAAAGTCTGAGCGCCTCGGCGATGGTCTGGACCATCAGTGTCTTAGCCAGACCCGGCACCCCGATGAGCAGCGCGTGTCCACCGGCGAGAATAGCGGTGAGAATGCCCTCAACGATGTCGTCCTGTCCGACGATTCGCTGCGCCACCTGGCTGCGAAGTCGGGTAACGGCACCGACCAACCGCTCGAGCTGGCGCACATCATCCTGAGGAACGGCCTGCGTCACAGTCATTCGCGCCTTGGCTTACGGGACTCTGCAACATTATCCGGGGACCGGTCGAAGACGCCAGCATTGTAGCACCAGATCGAGGGCCTTTGTTCGCTTGCGAAACTTTTCACAAGGGCGTAGGTTAGCGCCGTGTCGGAGCCCAACAAGGGGGGCGGTGGAGGGCCCGGACCGGCGAAGTATGCCGGCTTGGGGATTCAGTTTGCGGTCACGATCCTGCTGTTTGTGCTGGCGGGCCAATGGGCGGATCGCAAGATGGGCACCGGCGGTCTGTTCACGATACTCGGCACCTTCCTCGCGTTCGGCGGGACGTTGTATTCGCTGATTCGCCACCTGAACAAGGACAATCAGGACCGGCGGTGAAGGGAGCACGGCGATACCTCGCGGTGACCGCAGCGCTCGTATCCCTGGGTGGTGCCGCTGGACTGGTGATTCCGGAAGTTTGGAGAGCAGGGTGGTGGCTCGCCTTGGGCCTGACCCTCGCGATTCAAGGCCCGCTTGGTTGGTGGCTCATGGCTTCGCTGGGGACCGAGCGATTTCTCGGTGTCTGGGCGCTGGGAATCTTCACGCGACTCGCGCTCGTCGCGCTCGTCGGCCTGGTGCTGGTTCCCGGGCTCGGCCTGCCGCCCGCGCCCACTTTGCTCTCATTGGTCGGATTTCTGATGGTCTCACTCGCAATCGAAGGGATCGTCGCGGTCCAATGCTCGAGGGTCGAAGTGCGATGAGCCGAATGATGAAATGGATCGGGCCGAGTGCCATGCTGGTGCTACTCGCGGCGACTCAGCTTCCCGCTCAGGAGATTGTCCACCCTAAAGTCGCATTCCAGGCTGCGCAAGAGTCGCATAAGCAAAGTCCGCAAGAAATCGACATTATGGGGCACCTGGCGAACTCGAACGAGATCGAGTTGCCGTACTGGAAACCGCCCTACTACTACGCGCTCCATCTGCCACGACTGAAGCCTGTGGAGGTCGGGTCGGTTTCGATCGATCTGTCGCCCACGAAACACGCGGTCTTTGCGGTAATCGCGGCACTACTCGTCGCCATCATCTTCATTGCCAGCGCGCGATCGGTCAGGCGCGCTCAAGCCAACGGGCACCCGCCCAAAGGCTTGGGCGGCGCTATGGAGGCGACGGCGCTGTGGATCAGGCAGGAAGTGATCCTGCCCAATGTCGGCCCGCATGGTGAGGGCTATGCGCCTTATCTGCTGACGACCTTCTTTTTCATCCTGGCCTGCAACCTCCTTGGGCTGCTGCCCTGGGGCGCCACCGCCACCGGCAACATCGCAGTGACCGGCGGCCTCGCCGTGCTTGCGTTCGTCATCATCGAGGTCTCCGGCATGCGGTCCCTTGGCTTCAAGGGTTACATGGGCACGATCTTCTATTTGCCGCCGGGGCTTCCGACGTTTCTCAAGCCGATCATGCTGATCGTGATGACGCCCATCGAGATAATCGGAAAGCTGGCCAAGCCATTCGCGCTCGCGGTCCGACTCTTCGCGAACATGACGGCGGGGCACGCGCTGGTGCTGGCGCTCATCGGGCTGACCTTCACATTTCATAGCTACGTAGTGGGCGGCGTGGCCTCGGTCATGGCGACACTGGTGATGCTGCTCGAGCTGTTTGTCGCGTTCCTGCAGGCGTTCGTGTTCACGCTGCTCACGGCCGTGTTTATAGGATTGATGCGGGCGGAGCACTGAACGGCGGGAGAAAGGGAGAAGAGGGGGGAAGGGGGAAGAGGGGCGATCGATAGCTGATAGCTGATAACTGATAGCTCCAAGCCGGGCTGCGAGCGCTCGCGCAGTTCCGGCACCGTAGTCCGCCGAATGGCGGACGATATCCGCTGCTCGCGGCTCTGACATGAGCCGAGGGCGTTGGCGGGTCACCGTGGCGAAGCCGGTCCGGGAGAATCGGCTCACGTGCGGCGGGCGCGGCTACAACGGATCTCCTGTCTACCATGGAGTCTGACATGTTGCACATGCTCGCCCTGCTGCAGGACGCCGCGGCTGCCACGGCCGGCAAAGGTTATGGCCTCATCGGTGCCGGATTGGGCGCCGGTCTGGCCGTACTTGGCGCGGGTGTGGGGATCGGTCGCATCGGTGGCTCAGCGGCCGAAGGAATGGCCCGGCAGCCGGAGAACAGCGCGCGAATCCAGACGGCGGGTCTGATCTTCGCTGCGCTGATCGAAGGCGTCGCCCTGTTCGTCGCGGTTATCGCGCTGCTGATGCAGGGTAAGATTACGTTCTGAGGACCCCGGTATGAAGAGAGCGTTCTGGCTTGGAGTTGGGGCGGCGCTATTCGGCGCCGTCCCGGCTGTCGCCGAAGAGGGTGGGCCCAGCGGCCCGCTGGTAGTGAACGGCGGGCTCATGATCTGGACCCTGGTCGTTTTTGCCCTGCTCTTCCTCGTTTTGAAGCGCTTTGCCTGGCCCGCCCTGTTGGGCGCAGTCGAAGCGCGGGAAAAGCGGTTGGAGGAACAGCTCGCGGAGGCTGAGCGAAATCGGGCGGAATCGGCCCGGCTGCTGGAGGAGCACAAAAAGCTCCTGCTCGACACGCGGACTCAGGCCAGCGGTCTTTTGGCCGAGGCACGCGCCGCTGCCGAAAAGGAGCGGGCGCTCGCGTTGCAAAAGACCAAACAGGAGCAGGAAGATCTTCTGGAGCGCGCCCGCCGGGAGATCACGGCCGAGCGGGAACGGGCGCTGGTGGAGCTGCGGCGCGAGGCGGTGGATATCTCTCTCGCCGCCGCGTCGAAGCTGATCGGCGAACGACTGAGCAGTGACAGCGACCGCAAGTTGGTCGATTCCTACCTGGCGACCCTGGAGCCACGCCGGTGAGATCGGAGACGGTGGCCCGGAACTACGCGGAAACGCTGTTCGAGCTCGGAGAGCGGACGGGAAAGACCGAGCTCTATGCCGGGCTGATCGACGCGGTGGCGGGTGTGGTCGAGACGACACCGGCGATCAGGGACATGCTCATGTCGCCCCGGGTGCCCAAGGCCGAGAAGAGCCGATTGCTGGGAGCCGGTCTCAAGGATGCACCCAAGCAGTTCGTGTTGTTCCTCCAGGCAGTGGTGCGCCGCGGACGCGGTCAGCTGCTGCGGGAAATTGCCAACGCGTACGCGGCGCTGCTCGATATCAAGTTCAATCGCGTTCGCGCGGGTGTGATGTTGGTGCGGACACCGGACGAGGCATTGTGCCGAAGCATCGAGGCGGGGCTGTCAAAGGCGTTCGGCAAGCAGGTGATTGCCACATTCAGCGCGGATCCGCAGCTCCTTGGCGGGGCCGTGGTCCGGGTGGGCGAGCGGGTGTATGACGGTTCAGTTCGCCGCCGCCTGACCAGGCTTCGGAGGCACTTGCTCTCTCGCTAGTTCGCGCAAACGGTGAAGCAAATGGGCCCGGCTTCCGAGCGGGCCCATTTGCGTTCTTGCGACGCTTGACGATCAGTCGAGCGCGTCGTGCAGCTCGTAGGGAACCTGGTGCAGCTCGAGTAGAGCCAGATACTCCCGAGCGAAGTCCCGGTCTCGATGACGCACGTCCTGATGTCGCAAGTCGTCGAGCAACCGGGCGTCGTCATGCGGGGTTACGCTGAATGCGGCGTACCCGGCCTGCCAATCGAACCCATTCCGATGGCCAAAGGTGCGCCGGATCCAGCGGGCGCTGCCGCTCTTCACGGCTTCCACGACTGGGGCAAGTGCCAGAGTGGCCGGCAGCTCGAGATAGAGATGCACGTGGTCACGGCCCGCGCCCGCCGACACCAGCCGAGCACCGATGGCTGCGGCGAGAACGTCCATTCGGGCGAACAAGCGTCCTCGCCATTCAGGGTCGAGCCACGGCCGGCGCTTTCGCGTTCCCCAGATCAGGTGAACCCGCAACTTTGCATACACGCCTGGCATGGCGGATCATGAGTGCGGCGGCCCGCCGTTATGCCATCACGGGTGTGCGGTCCGTGGCGGATTCGCTCGTGGAGTCTCGACGGCCGGGCTCACTGCGCGTCCGCCCGTTCCCCGCCTATCTTTCGCCCCACGCTTTCCCGTGATGTCGCCGATGCTGCCCGCCAACTCCAATCGCAGGGACCTGCTGCAGTCCGTGTTCGGGGAGTGGCTCGAGCGGCTGGTCGCGGAGACGGAGCGGAAGATCATTCAGCGGCGCTACGTGCGGCCGCCCGGCGCGCTGCCCGAAGTCGGCTTCCTTACTGCATGCACCCGTTGCGGAGCGTGTGTTACTGCATGCCCCGTTCAGGCAATACGGACCGCGGGTACCGACGGTGGACTCGCAGCCGGCACACCGTTCCTCGATCCGGAGCACCAGCCCTGCGTGGTGTGCACGGACATGCCCTGCGCCCGGGCGTGTCCCACCGGTGCGCTAAGCGTCCCCACCCGCGGTTGGGAAGGCTACCGGCTGACCGAGCTCGAATTTCTTCCCGAGAACTGCGTCACGTTCCGGGGAACCGAGTGCCGGGTATGCGTCGACGCCTGTCCAGTCGGTGAGGACGCGCTCGTGATCGATGGAACCGGACATCCGTCGCTGAGGCGAGAAGGTTGCGTCGGCTGTGGGATCTGCGTGCGCGACTGCATCGCGCGCCCGAAGGCATTTACGCTGCACTACGCGGAGGGCTGATGGCCGAGGTGCCGTACCGGGTGGAGAAGCCGTGGGGGTATGAGCTGGTGTGGGCGCGCACCGACAAGTACGTCGGCAAGGTGCTGCACGTGAAGGCGGGCCACATCCTGAGCCTGCAATACCACAACTTCAAAGACGAGACCATGCACGTACTCCGAGGCGAACTCGTGCTGCGGACCAAGGAAGGCGAGCAGCTGGTGTCGCGACCGTTTCGAGCCGGGGAAACGGTGCACATCCCTCCCAAGTTGATCCACCAGATAGAGGCGGTACAGGACAGCGACGTGCTGGAGGCGTCCACACCTCACCTGGACGATCTGGTTCGCTTGGAAGACCGGTACGGCCGAGGGTCTGACCCGTGCAAGTGATCATTCCGCTCGCGGGCAAAGGCACTCGACTCCGCCCGCACACTCATCTCGTCCCGAAACCCCTGCTCAAGGTCGCGGGCCGGCCCGTGATGGACTGGGTGATGGATCGGCTCGAAGGCCTGCAGGTGGAAGAGCTGATTTTCATCACCGGACACCTCAAGGAGCAGGTCGAGGAGTACACTCGATCACGCTATCCCTACCCCTCCCGCTACATCGAGCAGAAGGTGCAGGACGGGACCGCCGGTGCAGTCAACCTGGCTCGGCCGTTCGTCGACGGGCCAGTGCTGATCATCTTCGTCGATACGGTGTTCGAAGCCGACCTGACCCTGATCAATCGAGTGGACGCCGACGGGATCATCTGGGCCAAAGAGGTCGAGGATTATCAGCGGTTCGGCGTCGTGGTGACCGACTCGCAGGGCTTCATGAGCCGGATCGTGGAAAAGCCAAGAGAACCAATCTCACGCCTGGCCAACATCGGACTGTACTACATCCGAGCGGTGGACAGCCTCTGGCAGGGCATTGATTACGTCCTCTCCAGTGCGCCGAACAAGGGAGAGTATTACCTCACGGATGCCTTCCAGTGGATGATCGAGCATGGGAAGCGGATCTTCACTGCCGAAGTGGGTGGCTGGTACGACTGCGGTAAGCTGGACACGCTGCTCGAGACCAACGCGATCCTCCTTAATAACGGTGCGGCCCGCAGCGCCTCGTTTCCGGGGGTGACCATTCGGGAGCCGGTCTACATCGAGGACGGCGTCAAGATCGAGCGGAGTACCGTGGGCCCCAATGTTTCGCTGGAGCGAGGAACCAGCGTGATGGACAGCACACTCGCAAATGCCATTGTAGGACGCGATACGACGCTCCATAACGTAAGCCTGGACGGTGCGCTCATCGGCAACAGCGTGCTCGTCGAAGGGCTCAAAGGGAGCGCCACTCTGGGCGACCACTCCGAGGTTACGGCAAGGCCGTCTTCCTGATGCGCGAGCTGGACCGGTTGTGCGAGTCGTACGGCGATTTGCTTCAGCATCTCGATCCGGCGGCGGCGAACGCCGCCGGATTCGTTTCGGGGGTGGCTCATTTGGGTCGCTTCGATCGTGAGGCCGTCCGGGAGCACGCCGCCGCGCTTCGAGCCACCGCGTCGGCAATCGAAGAGCTCGAAGTCGAGGAGCTTGCCGATGAAATCGACCGGACCGCGCTGCTCGATGACGTTCGGGTCAGTCTGGCCCAGCTGGAAGAGGATCGGGCCCCGATCCGGCATCCCCAATTCTGGATCGATCACCTGGGTCGGACCGTGGCCTCCTTTCTGCTTCCCTGGAACGCGAGGCCGGTTGGCTCCGGTGGAAGCAATGGCCTGGCCGATTGCATTGCCGGCATTCCTTCCTTTCTCGATTCCGCGCGCACTACACTCCGCCGGCCGTTCCACCTGCTGGTTGACGCTGCCCTGGCACAGCTCGTCAGCGCAGGAGAGTTGCTGGTCCACGCGGCGACGGTGGCAGCCGAACAGGCTCCCGTGCCGGGGGAGCATTCCGAGGGGAGCCACGCATCTGATGCCTTCGTCGCGTCCGATGGGATCAATGCATTGGTAACCGAAGCGCTGCGCTCGCTAACCGCCTTCGGCCATTGGCTCCGCTCAGATGTGGAGCCGGAGCCTGCACTCGCAAACGCAGTTCTTGGCGAAGCGCGATTCGAGCGACGGATTCACCACCGCCATTCTGTTCGGGAGGGTCCGGCCGAGCTGTGGCGCTACGCGGAGCACCTGCTCGAGGACACCGAAGCCGCGTTGATCGCCGAAGCGCGCGGCGCAGGCTGGCGTGAGCTGGTGCAGGCGGCCCGGGAAAGCACCGTACCCGCGGCTTCGACCGTGAGCACCGAGCTCGAGCGGGTACGCAATCTGGTCGGCGAGGCTGGGATCACCGTTCCTGCGGGACCGGAAGTGGTGGTTGCACCAGCCTACCTTCGTGCACGCGTGGCCGACGCCACCTACGTGCCATCGACCTCAGGCCCTGGGCGACTCGTGCTGCCGGCGGCGCAGTTGAGCCGCGGCGCAGCGTCGGCCATTGCGGCCGCTGCGCTGGCGGGCCGCCACGTTCAGGAAAGCAGTGCGCGATCGCTGGCGAGCTTGGTCCGTCAGACACTACGCGCTCCGATCGCGGTTCGAGGTTGGGCGCTCTACGCGGAGGAATGGATGGCGGAGCGGGGGCTCTACGTGGATGCCGAATCGCGCCTGTTTCGCCTGCTCCACCTTCAGCGAGCAGCCGGCCGACTCGCGGTGGATGTAGGGTTTCACGCTCGCGCCATGACCCTCGACGATGCGATGAAGTTGTTGATCGAGCGCGCGGGCTTCACGCCCGAAGGCGCACAAGGCGAGCTGCAACACTGCCTGGCGCATCCTACCGACGGTGCAGCAGCGGCCTTGGGCCGGCGTGAAATTCTCACGCTCAGAGCGAAGGCGGGTGTCCCCTCGAGCGATGCACGAGTGCTCGATCGCTTTCATGCGGAGCTGTTGCAATACGGCGCACTGCCTCCGGGGCTGGCAGGCTGGGGACTCGGACTCGCTGGATGACTAGCATTGCGTGAGCGATTCCGTCATTCTTCAGGATGTGAAGATCACGGTCCTCACGTATCTCGACGCGCCGGACGAGAACTCCAAGGACTACGATCCGGTTGTGCCGCAAGTCGCTCGCACACTGCGACGTCTCGGCCACCGCGTTTCGGTCCTCGGCGTCCACGGCGACGTCAAACGACTCATCAGTGGGCTGTCCCGCCGCAAGCCCGATCTCGTTTTCAATCTGATGGAAATGTTCGCCGACAATCTCTTCGGCGACATTCCGATCGCCGGCATGCTCGACCTGATCGGCGTGCAGTACACCGGCAGCGGCCCAGGGGAGCTGTACCTGAGCCAGGATAAGGCGCTCAGCAAGAAGCTGCTCTCCTACGAAGACATCCTCTATCCGAGATTCGCGGTGTTCAATAGGGACTCGGAGCTCGAGACCGGCGGCAACCTCAGGATGCCGCTCTTCGTCAAGCCGCTCCGCTCCGATGCCTCGCTCGGCGTGAGCCGGAAATCATTGGTTCATGACGCGCTGCAACTGATGAAGCAGGTGGCCTTCGTCCGCACCGAGCTCAACGATTCAGCCATCGCCGAAGAGTTCATTGAAGGCCGCGAATTCCTGGTGGGCGTGATCGGGAACTCGCCGCCGAAGGCGTTGCCGCCGATCGAAGTGGATTTCAGCGGGCTGCCCGAAGGCGCACCCAAAGTGCTCGACAGCAAAGCGAAATGGGAAGAGCGAAGCGCCGAGTACAAGGGAACCAAGACCATCGTCGCGACGCTGCCCGACGAGCTGCGGGCACGGCTCCAGAAGGTAGCGGTCGACGCCTATCGTGCCGTGCGGGTGCGGGACTATGGCCGGGTGGACCTCAGGCTCACCGACACAGGTGAGATCTATGTGCTCGAGGTGAATGCCAGCTGTTATCTGGAGAAGAACAGCGAGTTCGCCATGGCTGCGGCCGCGGCCGGACTCGACTATCCCCGGCTGATCGAGCGTATCACGAACCTCGCGGTGGAGCGCTACAACGGGAAGCGATAGAAAGCCTTCGCCTTAACGCCGCGCGGGACAGGCCGTCAGCGTCGGCAATGTCGCATTCGATTTCCTCTTTGCAACCTGTCGCCGCCGTCCTTCTCGGGCTGACCACCGGGCTATTCGGCTTTAGTCGACAGTTGGCCGCCCAGGCCGACGCGCGGCATGGCGTGGAGCAGCAGATGGCCGGCCCTATCGCGGCCGGCCCCCACCTCATCCTGACGCCAACAAGAATCCCCACGGCGGCCGACTCCAGCCGAGCAGCCGCCATCGTCGACACATTGAGACGAGCCATCGCGAAATACACCGACGTTCACGCGGCAGAGGCCGATGGCTTCCGGCTGTTCGCACCACGAGTCAAGAATCAGCCGGTCTTCCACTACACCCGGTGGCTTTCGGCAGCCCGCGCTGCCTACGAGTTCGATCCGGCTCGACCGACTTCGCTCCTCTATCGTCGGGAAGCGAACGGCAGCATGCGGCTCATCGGGGCGATGTACACGGCCCCGCAGCGCTTCACACCCGCAGAGCTCGATCGGCGCATTCCGTTATCGATCGCTCGCTGGCATCTGCACACCAACATGTGCATCCCGCCACTGCGTCAGCGTGAGCGATGGAAGGAGACTCGTGAAGGAGCGCCGCGGTTTGGCCCCGGGAGCCCGATTGCGACCAAGGCCGCCTGCGACGACGTCGGTGGACGGTTCCTGCCCAAGCTCTTCGGGTGGATGGTGCACGTGAATGTGTTCGAAAACGATCCAGCGTCGATCTGGGCGATGCCGCACGAAGATCACCACGCGGGCTAAGGCAAGTAGCTGCCGCGGTGCACGTAGTTCATGGCCAGTGCAGTGACCAGGGTCGTCACTGCCAGCATGGCCGCGCTTTCCTGAGACGGCTCATACCCCAGCTCCAGTGTCCCAGCTCGGTCAGCGAGGTGGCGCACCAGCACGCGGGTACGTTCCGGGAAATGTCCCGCCCACCGGAACACGTTCTCCATCAAGTCCCGCTCCAGCGAACGAATGAGCCCGTCGGCTCGGCGAAAGGAGTTACCGCCGGTGCCGGTGCCGTCCCCCAGCCGCTCGAAGATGGCGCGAAGCGCGCCGTCGAGGCCCGGGGGGAAGGTGGCCTCCGGTGGAGGAGCTGATTCGTCCTCGTAGTACTCGCGCACCGAATAGGGAATTTCGGCCACGTCTTCGTCGGGCTCGGCGTCCGTGACCAGCGGGTCGCGATCGAGGATTCGGGCCACCGTGCGCTCGCAATAGGAGAGCTTGGCGAGCGCCTCGGGCCAGCCTTCGTATTCCCGTCGCCAGTCGAGACCGGGCGTCAGCCAGACCGCGAATGTCTCCGACCAATCCTCATCGGGATGCTTCTGGGCGTACCAGCCGGGAAGGTGGCGGACATAGCGGCGGCTGAAGGGCTGGGGACGGTAGTCCTCTTCGTAGGGCTGAGTTATGGAGCCGAAGCGGAGGATCCACTCCTCATCCTCATACAGCCGGTATGCGTAGTTGACGACGTGCCCCATCTCATGGCGGAGGTAGCGCAGGATGTCGGCCCGATCGAAGCCTTCGATGTGGCCCCGGTGCTCCTGGTGAATCGCCGTGAGCTCGGGGCGCGCCAGATAGAACGGGATCGCAATGGCGACCGTCTGGAATGCCACACCCCACTCGGTGGACAGGTAGAATCGGGGCTCGAGCCGCATCAGCCCGGCGCGCTTCAGCTCCTCCTTGAATTCATCGAGAATGGGCTCCAGGCGGGTGCCCTCGATGGTCAGGCCGAGGTCGCGGATGGGGGTCGACCACAGACTGGATTCGCGAAACGGGCCCGGCGGGGTTGCCATGAGTCTCTCGGTGATCGGAGCTGGAGCGGAACCCGTCAAACATATATTCCACCGCCATGCAAGCCACCCGCACCACCACTGTCCTGACCGACGGAACGAACGTGGTTCCGCGCACCGTGAAGGGTCTGTCCCTCGTCTCGCTGTTCAACGACTTCGCGAGCGAGATGGTCTACCCGCTGCTGCCGGCGTTCGTCACCGGTGCCTTGGGTGGCGGACCGGTGGCGCTGGGGGCGTTGGACGGAGCGGCCGACCTCACGGCCGCCCTGCTCAAGTGGGTCAGTGGGTGGCTGGCCGACCGACCGGGCTGGCGGCGTCCGCTCATCCTCATCGGATATCTCACCGCTGTGCTGATCAGGCCACTCATTTCGGTGGCCGGTGCTGCCTCGCAGGTGATCGGGTTCAGGGTCATCGACCGGATCGGGAAGGGTCTGCGCACCCCTCCCAGGGACGCACTCATTGCGGACGTGACACCACCGGCTGCCCGTGGGCGCGCCTTCGGATTTCATCGCGGAGCCGATCACTTCGGGGCTATCCTGGGCTCACTGGCTGCATGGTACTTCCTGTCGGCTGGCGCCAACGTGCGGCAGGTAATCGCGTGGAGCGCCCTGCCGGGCGTGGTCGCGTTCGTCGTATTGGCCTTCGTTCTCGCGAGACGGTCGGCAAAGACGGGCGCGGCGGGAGCCCGATCGCCCGAGCACAAGAATGGGCTTACAGAGGCTGAGTCGCCTGGGCAAGCAGGATTCTGGCCTCCGATTCTCGCGCTTGCTGCGCTCACCTTTTGCCGGATGCCGGAAGCGCTGCTATTGCTACGGCTGCAGCAGGCGGGGGTGGCCGTGACCCTGGTGCCATTGGTCTGGGCTGCGTTGCATGTGGTGCGTAGTGGTGCCTCCTACCCCGGCGGACGGTTGGTCGATTCGGTGGGACCGCGCATAGCCGTGACTGCCGGTGCGGTCCTGTTTGCCCTGGCCATCGGCGCGATGGGGCTCGAAACCGGAGCGGTCGGGGTCACGGTGGCCTTTCTGGTCTTCGGCGGTGTTGCGGGTCTGACCGAGTCGGCGGAACGATCGCTGGTCGCTCGCCTTGCGCCGGTTCACATTGGGCGCGGATTCGGGGCATACCACGCGGTGACCGGGCTGGCAGCGCTGCCGGCCGCCGTCGTGTTCGGCGAACTGTATCAGCAATTGGGCTCGCAGACCGCCCTCTGGGGGTCTGCCGCGGCGGTGCTGCTGGCAGCAGGCTGGTGGCTCGTCGTGTCACCGGCCGGCACTGCGGAGTCGACAAGTTGAGCCATGGGAGGGCTTGGATCTGGGTCTGTGCTTCGCTGGCGACCGTTTCGCCGGCTTCCGCCCAGGTGCAAGTGCGTCTCGGCGACTCCGCGCGGGCCAACTACTCGGAGTTGCACGAGGGACTGAAGGACGGCACTCCGGCAGCAGACACCGTTAAGGCGCTGCTCAGCTCGCGAAATACTCGCCGGCTATGGGGCCGGGTGACCGCTGCAGTGAACGGCGACGGCTCCTGGAACGATGCCCTGCTCGCCATGACCCGGCTCGCAATCTTGCGGGATCCGCAGGTGGTCGACAGCGCGCTGCGAATCCGCAAGTACTTCGAGCAGGCCGGTCCCTACCCCTTCCCGCGGAATCCGGGAGTTACCTCGCAGGACCTCGAGCCATCGGTGCAGGCGATCGTGCTGGAGCGCCGCCGAGCCGTACGCGGGGACTCAGCAGTGCTGGCCGACATCCTATCGCGCATTCCCAAGCGGGACTATGATCACGGTGACGCCTGGGTGCTCGGACGACTCGGCGCCGGTGCCCGCGATTCGGTGAGCAATCGCTTCCTTGCCGCTGACTCACTCGAGTTCCGGGTCCGCTACCTCACGTTGCTGTCCTACTTCACCGACCCGGCGCTGATCCCCTTATTTTCCAGGGTGTACATCTGGCCGGACAGCTTCAACATCCCGCTTCGCTATGCCGTCCGGGCGTCGGATGGATTGGTGTGGATCGGGACTCGCGAAAGCCTGGCGGCGCTGCTCGATGCTCGAGCGCGGGCCAAGGCGCGCGGCATCTACGCCGATTCGAGCCTTTCCCGCGGCGGGTACAGCTTTCTGGAGAATGACAGCGCGGCGGTTCTGGCGCGAACCGGAAAGTGGCTTACCGACTGGCTGAAGACGCTACCGGCCCACTGATCCGAAGCTCGCGGTTAGACCTGGGCCGCCTGGTCATCGGCCGGCTGATGCGGCGGCATTCCGGAGCAGCACAGATCCCAGCATGGCAGGGCCGAATAGGAGGCTGGCCCCTCGCATCATTCCCAGCACTTGCATCAACCTGGCTCGTACCGATGGATTCACCGTCGAGGCGGCTACCAGCCGATCGACGTAGCTGTGCATCAAGCGAACCGACCACGAGGGGCGCGGGCCTTTCACGTCGCGATAGCGATAATCCTCACCGGTCGCGAGGCTCCAGGGCGTATCGATGACTCGGGCCAACCGCCGCTGAAACTTGCGGCCGAAGCCGCCTAATTCTGCTCTTCGAGCCGCCCGCTGCGCTCGGAGACTCAGGTCCAGTACCTCCGCGCCGATTGCCGCAACCGACATACCCTGACCGTACACCGGATTGAAAGCGCACACCGAGTCACCCAACGCAATGACTCCGTCGGGCATCCCCGACAATTTCTCGTAGTGACGCCGGCGATTCGCCGTCGCCCGCGTCCCCACGATGTCGGAGAGCGGGTCCGCGCTCGCGATAGCTTGCGCAATGAGCGGCGTGCGAAGCGCCCTCGCAAACTCGAGAAAGCCGGCTTCATCGGTGGGCGGGCAATGGCCACCGCCTCCGAACAGGCTCACCAGCCAGCGGTTCCCTTCGATTGGGAAGATCGCGCCGCCACGGGGGTGCTCCGGCGGCGCCGCCTGGACGAACACCCCTGATGCGTCGAGGCGGAAGCCGCCCCGCAGTCGAAGAATGCGGCTGGCGTAGCCGAGCGATGCGTCGATGGTCGTTTCGGCGGGACGGCGGAATCGCAGCCAGGCCAACCACTCGGGCAAGCGCGAGCCTCGGCCAGTAGCGTCCACCACCAGATCTGCCGGTATGGTATCGGGCGCTTGACTCGCAAGACGCACGCCGCTGATGGCCGACCCATCGGCTGAGCGGATCAGGCCTCGAATGGCGACCCCGTCGCGGATCCGCACTTCCGGATGCTCACGAAGACGGCGGCGCACCGTCCACTCGAGCAGCGCTCTCGTCGTGGAGACAGCGATGAGGTCGGACGCAAAGCGCGCACCCCATCCGGCTGGCGTGAGCCAGGCCAGATCGCGAGCCGTGTCCAGCGCGACACCGCCGGCGTCCACCAGCTCGCGGCAGATCCAGGGGAAAAGCTGCTCGAGGATGAGCTGGCCGCGGGTGAGCAGAGCGTGGGCGTGCCGCGCCTGCGGATCGCCTACCCGGTACTCCGGCGTGTCCGGCAGCTGGTCACGTTCGATGAGCGTGACGCGCTCGAAGTGATCGGCCAGCACGCGTGCTGCGAGCAATCCCGCCATGCTGCCGCCAACCACGACGGCGTGGCCAAAACGAGCATTGGATTCCTTTCGACGTAGCCCAAATCCCATATCCGTGCCCAGGTGAAGGGACGACCTCAGATTGCTGCGTCGGCGTCGCGCGGGGCATCGGTTGGGCCACAGCGGAGAGGTAGGGATTGGCGTCGACCTTTTGTCAGTCGCAGGCCGACACTATGGGGTCAGCGCTGATGCAGGGTGTCGAAGGCGAGCTTGAGGATGAGGGCAGTGACCAGCACGAGGAAGAAGACGCGGACCAACGCCACGCCGCGGGCGAGAGCAAGCCGACTGCCCACGGTCCCTCCCGCGATGCTAGCGACCGCCATGGGAACGGCGAGCCGATAGATCACCTGATCCGTCAGCACGAAGTAAAGTGCGGCCGAGAAGTTTGAGCCCAGATTGACGACCTTGGCGGCGGACGTGGCGCCGAGGAAGTCGAAGCCAAAAAGGCCCACGAAAGCAAAGATGAGGAAGGTGCCGGTTCCGGGTCCGAAGAAGCCGTCGTAGAAGCCGAGCACGGCGCCCATCAACATCGCCGCGGCCAGCGCGGTCGCCGTCGCCAGACGGGGGAGATGGACCGTACCGAAGTCACGTGCCCGCCAAGTAACCACCACCACCACAACAAGAAGAGCGAGGATCAACGGGCGGAGGATCGTCGGATCCAGTATGCTCACCGCGTGGGCGCCAAGGAGAGAGAAGGTGAACGAGGCGATGGCGGCAGGAACGGTGACTTTCCAATCGATCCGAAGCCCGCGGGCGTAGCGGGCCACCGCGGCCATGGTTCCGGTCGTCGCGGCCGCCTTATGCGTGCCGAAGATGATTGGTAGCGGAGCGTGGGGAACGAGAATGAGCAGGGCAGGCAACTGAATCAGGCCGCCACCGCCCACGATGGCATCGGTAAAGGAAGCGAGGAAGGCAAATCCGGAGAGCGCCGCAACAGTGCCGAGATCGGGACTCAGCAGCACCGCGAGGTGCCGTCGCCGTAGCGGCTCCGTACGTATTGATCGTAGAACTCGCGTTCAGTCGGTTCGGGGCAATCCGGATGCTTGGCGCGGAGATGGGCGAGGTGGGCGGCGTAGTCGGGCATGCCAAGCATTCGCCGGAGCGCCGTCAAGGTGCGGGTGAGCAGCGCGGGGAGCACGGGCAGCGCGCCAACGAGCGGGCGCTTCCTCGGGCGCTGCAGTTCGCTGATCGTGCGGAGGTCGGCTGTCGGGCTCGGGGAGTGCTGGGGTTGCCGGGGCTTGGCAAGCGTTCCCCGGGCCTGACAGCCGACCTCCGTTCGATATGGGCTCACTGACGCGCCCTCCGGAGCGTCCGCTCTTTGGCGCGCCGCCGGTGCTCCCACCCGCTAATTCGCATACGCCGTCTCTACAAATGGAGTCTCCCGCACCACCGGAACCTTTCCCCGCAGCAGGATCAGCACCCACTCCCGCGCGCAGGCCACAACCAGCACGACCGTCGCGGTCATGAAGGTCGCCGCCACGACCGCGTCCAGTCGGTCGTTGAACATGAGCCGGCCGCCCTTGGCCGGATCCAGGGCCCCGCTCGCGACTTGGGCCAGGGTCGCGCGGGCGTGCGACAGAAATCCGAGGCGGGGATCGTCGGCGAAGATCTTCTGCCACCCGGCCGTGAGGGTGACGCTGAGGAGCCACGCGAGCGGACCCAGCGTGACCCAGGCATAGCGGGCCTTGCCGGCTTTGATCAGGATCGTCGTGCCGACGCACAACGCGACCGAGGCCAGCAGCTGGTTGCTGATGCCGAACAGCGGCCAAAGCGAGTTGATGCCGCCCAATGGGTCCAGCACGCCTTGCATCAGGAAGTAGCCCCACGCGGCAACAAACAGGGCGGAGCAGAGCAACACGCTGGGGTACCATGAGGTCCGGCCCAGCGGCTTCCACAGATGACCGGCGAAGTCCTGCAGCATGAAGCGGCCCACCCGGGTGCCGGCATCGAGGGTAGTGAGGATGAAGAGTCCTTCGAACAGGATCGCGAAGTGATACCAGAGGGCGGTGAGGTTTTCGCCGAAGGCGCGGGAGAAGATGTGCGCCATCCCGATCGCGAGTGAGGGCGCACCGCCGGTCCGCGCCAGCACACTCTTCTCTCCCACCGATTGCGCCAGGGCCTGCATCTGCTCCGGTGTCACGGTGAATCCCCATCCGCGGATCACCTGCGCCGCGGATTCGACTGACCCACCGAGGGCGGCCAGCGGTGCGTTGACGGCGAAGTAGACGCCCGGATCGAGGACGGCGGCCGCGCACATCGCCATCACCGCGACGAACGATTCCATGAGCATGGCGCCGTAGCCGATGAGCCGGGCGTCGCTTTCGCGGCGGACCATCTTGGGCGACGTGCCCGACGAAATCAGAGCGTGGAAACCGCTGATGGCGCCACAGGCGATGGTGATGAAGCAGAAGGGGAACAGCTTCCCCGCGAACACCGGCCCCGTGCCGTCCACGAAACGTGTCAGCGCAGGCAGCTTGAGCGGCGGGAGCACGACGAGAATGCCTATCGCGAGGAGGAAGATAGTCCCGATCTTCATGAAGGTGGACAGGTAGTCACGCGGTGCGAGCAGCATCCACACGGGCAACACACTGGCCACAAACGCATAGGCCATCAGCCAGCCGGCCAGGGCAGACCCCGACAGCGTGAAGAGCGGGGCCAGCGTCGGCGAGGTTCCCACCCACCTTCCCGCCACCAGCGCAAGGAGCAGTAGTGCCACGCCGATAAGGGAGCCTTCGATCGTCTTTCCCGGCCGGATCACCCGCATCCAGAAGCCCATCAGGATCGCGATCGGGATGGTGCAGGCGATCGTGAATACACCCCACGGGCTGTCCCGCAGGGCGTTGACGACCACCAGGGCGAGCACGGCGGTGAGAATGATCATGATCGCGAGAATCGCGATCATGGTCATCATCCCGGTGAACGGCCCGACTTCGTCCCGGGCCAATTGACCGAGCGACTTGCCGTCCCGCCTCATGGACCCGAACAGAATGATGAAGTCCTGCACCGCGCCGGCCAGCACGACTCCGAAGACGATCCAGATCGTTCCCGGCAAATAGCCGAACTGTGCCGCCAACACCGGGCCGACTAAGGGACCGGCCCCGGCGATCGCGGCGAAGTGATGCCCGAACAGCACCCACTTCGTGGTGGGGACGAAGTCGCGCCCGTTCTCGAGTCGCTCCGCCGGCGTGGCGCGACGGTCATTCAGCTCGAAGACCTTGGTGGCGAGAAAGCGGCTGTAGAACCGATACCCGATGAGATAGGTACCCACGGCGGCGAGCACCAACCAGGCGGCGCTAATGGTCTCACCCCGGTGCAGGGCGATGTTCCCCCAGGCCAAGGCTCCGGCGAGGGCGAGAGCCACCCAGGGGAGGCTTTTGAGACGCATGGCGGGTAATTAACAGCCTGAACGGTAAACGGTAAACGGTGAACGGGAGCTTCGATGGGGCAATGAGTTGCCTGTTCACCGTTTACTGTTCACCGTTCACGCCTTTCCCTTGCAGGGCCTCCCAACGCGCCGTACCTTCGACCTCCCATGCCTTTGCCATTCTTCGGGTACGGGCACCGATCGTCCTGGGAAGAAGAAGCGGAAAGCGCGGGCGCCGTGGCGGAGAAAGAACAGCCGCAGCCGATCGCCGAGGGCTTCCGGGGCAAGGTCGCCGTCGTCACCGGCGGCGCCACCGGGCTCGGCC
>Ga0075418_10002665_pt1 | contig 20514 bp, 20 predicted proteins | sample SoiMetdeltSBSDD2_FD_81776 | JGI IMG/M metagenome (GOLD analysis project Ga0075418, IMG submission 81776) | Bulk soil microbial communities from a Populus tree surrounding site in Tennessee, USA - Soil MetaG P. deltoides SBSDD2 | ecosystem: Environmental > Terrestrial > Soil > Tree plantation...
CCGACGAGCATGATCCTCGCGCGGCGAGTGCCGAGCACGCAGGCGACGAGCCACATCGGGAAGAGCAGCACCAGCAACGACTGCCGCATGCCTCCGGCCAGCGCGAGATACGCAGCGGCGAGCCACGCGTCGCTCTCGCTGCCATCCAGCGCACGAAAGGCGAAGTAGGCGACGGTCGACGCGAAGAGCGCCTCGCCGGCATACGTGAGCCCGACGGACCCGTAGAACCAGAACAGCGGGCTGACGGCGAGCACGCTGGCGGCGGCCAGCGCCGTCACGCGCTCGTAGATCGAGCGCGCCAGCATATAGACGACGACGGTCGTGAGGCCGCTGAACGCGATCGCGAGCAGCCCATAGGCGGCGGTGGGATCGCGCAGCCACACGTTGACGATGCGCCCGAGACCGACGTAGAGGATGTAACCCGGCGGATGAGGCTGGTGCTTGACGACGTCGTACTCGCGCAGCGCCAGCGCGAACTGCACGGCGTCCCAGTTGTAGAGCATGCGCGTGCGGTACGGCAGTCGGGAGAGCACGGTGAGCAGGCCGAGCGCGCACGCGAAGAGGTAATCCCAGCGATCGGCCCGGCCCCGCATTGCGGGAGTGGAGTATACCTGCGGGCGGGGTCTAGGCCTTCTTCTCGTCTTCCTTTCGGGCCGGCGACGTCTCCTCCTTGCTCGCCTCGCTCACGCCCTTCTTGAACTCCTTCACGCTGGAGCCCAGCGAGCGCGCGAGCTCGGGCAGGCGATTGGCGCCGAACAGCACGAGCACGATCACGAGAATAATGAGCAGCTCTTGATAGCCCAGACCAAACATGGTGATGCTCCTTTCAGACGCCCTACCTTAGCACCGTTTTCTATGCTCCGCGCAACACCCGCCGCTCGCCCACCCGCGTCGTCACGCGGCGCGCATCGAAGTATTCCAGGAGGGGGATCGCATACTTGCGCGAGATGCCGAGCAAATCCTTGATGTCGCCGGGACCGATCTCCTTGCGCTCGCGCAGCAGCGCGACGAGCTTGTCCTGGATCGCATCCAGCGCCGCCGTGTGAAAGAAGAGCGATTCCTTCACGCGCACCAGCTTGCGCGATTCCAGGAGGAGCTGGAACAGCTCGTGCTGCTCGTCGCCGGACAGGCCGGCGCGGCTCAGCGCCTCCTCGGGACTCGGCGGCGCCGCCGCCGCCTCGCGGAACTCGCGCTCGAGCCGGTCGACCGCCGTCTGCTGGACGGCAGTGAGACGTAGCTCGTGCGAGGCCAGGCGGACCTTGTCACGATCCACGCGCACGACGCCCTCGGCGTCGAGCGCGGCGAGGACGTGCGCGAACACGCGCTCGTCGGCATTGGCCGCCCGCACGCGCAGCTCCTCACGCGACATCCCGCCGCGAAGCGGCTGGGCCTGATGGAATCGCTCGAGCGCGTCCGTGATCAGGCGGCGCAGGCGCCCGACGGCATCCGCGTGCAGCGACCAGTCGCGGTCCACCAGCGCCACGCGGCCGGCCGACGCCAGCGCGTCCAGCAGCTGGCGGGTGCCGGCCGGGCCGAACGGCACGCGGGCCACGAGCGCCGGCAGGCGGATACCGGCGACGCCGGCGCCGCGCACGTGCTCCTCCACCACCGCCTCTGGCGTCCCCGACTCGAGCACTTTCAGATGCGCGAGCCGGGCGGGACGCTTGAGCCGCGGCGGATCGGTGTCGAGCAGCGTGCCGCCGCCGATCGTGACGATCGGCGAGTACGAACGGATGACGAATCGATCGCCGGCCAGCGCGACGAGCGGCGCCTCCAGCCGCAGCCGCGCGAAGCCGCGCTGACCCGGTTCCAGCTCGGCGCCGTCCAGCAACAGGGCGCGTGCCATGACTTCGGTCGTGCCGGCGTGCAGGCGCACGCGGTCACGACTCTCGAGCGCGCGCGGCGCGTCGGTGAGCATCTCGAGCACGACGTCCACCAGCGTCGTCGCCGAGAGCGTCCCGGCGAGACCGATCACGTCGCCGCGCTCCACGGCCGCGCGCTCGAGACCTTGCAGGTTGATCGCGGTGCGCTGACCAGCCACCGCGCGCTCGACGGCGTGCCCATGCGCTTGCAGCCCCCGGACCTTCGCCACGAGCCCCCGCGGAAAGACCTCGACGCGGTCGTCCGCGCCCAGCGCGCCCGCGGCCAGGGTACCCGTGACGACCGTGCCGAAGCCCTTGATCGTGAAGACGCGATCGATCGGCAGCCGCGGCAGCTGGTCGGTGCCCCGCGCGGGCACCGCTTCTGCCAGACGCCGCAGCGTGGCGCGCAGCTCGTCGAGTCCCGCGCCAGTCTTGGCCGACACGGCCACCACCGGCGCGCCCTCGAGGAACGTCCCGCGCACCAGCGACGCCACGTCGTCGCGCACCAGGCCGATCCAGTCCTCGTCGACCATGTCCGTCTTGGTGAGGACCACCAGACCCGTTCGGATGTGCAGCAGCGAGCAGATGGCGAGGTGCTCCCGCGTCTGCGGCATCACGCCCTCGTCCGCCGCGACCACCAGCATTGCCAGATCGATGCCGCCGACGCCGGCGAGCATGTTCTTCACGAACCGCTCGTGGCCGGGGACGTCGACGATCTCGATGGTCAGCCCGTCCGGCTCCTCGAGGAAGGCGAAGCCGAGGTCGATAGTGATGCCGCGCGCCTTCTCTTCGGGCAGGCGGTCGGTGTCGGTGCCCGTCAGCGCCTTGACCAGCGACGTCTTGCCATGGTCGATGTGCCCGGCGGTGCCGACCACGACGTGGCGGCGCGCCGCGCTCATCTACTGTCGTGGGGGGCCCCGAGATGGCCCCCCACAGCCCTCTTGGCTCGGGCGCGCACCGGCGGAGCCGTGGCGCGCCTCGGGTACCCGTCGCTCATGGGCGCGCGGCGGCGGCGAGCGCCTTCACGAGCGCCGGGACTTGCGCCGGCAGCACCGTGCGACAGTCCAGAAACAGGCGGTCCTCGATGAGCCGGCCGACGACGGGCGGCTCGCCGACCCGGAGCGCAGCGTCCAGAGCGCGCGCGGCGGCGTCCGTCGCGCCGAGCGCGACGCCGGCCGTCGGCAATTCCACCGTCGGCAGCGCGCCGCCGCCGACCTGGGCGCGGCCCTCCTCGACGCGCGCCGCGAGGCGCTTGGCCGTCTCGGCGCCGAGGCCGCGCAGCACGCGGCGGGCGCGCGTCGTGACCGCGGCCAGCGGCTCGGTGAGCAGGCGCAGTGTGGGCACCATCTCGCGCGCGGTGCCCGACTCATACGCGGTGAGCGTGGCCTCCAGCGCCGCGATCGTGAACTTGTCGATTCTGAGCGCGCGATTCCAGGGATTCTTCTTGAGCCGCGAGACGATCGCCCGCTTGCCCACGACGATGCCGGCCTGCGGACCGCCGAGCAGCTTGTCGCCCGAGAAGGACACGAGATCGACGCCGGAGGCGACGACCTCGGGCACCGTCGGCTCGTACGGAAATCCCCAGGGGCGCAGGTCGACGAGCGAGCCCGAGCCGAGGTCCTCCATCACCGGCACGCCCCGCTCGCGGCCCAGCTCGACCAGCTCGCGACTCGACACGTCGGCGGTGAAGCCGATCACGCGATAGTTCGAGGTGTGGACCTTGAGCAGGAGCGCGGTCGCGGGGCCGATGGCCTCGGCATAGTCGCGCAGGTGCGTGCGGTTCGTGGCGCCGACCTCCCGCAGCACGGCGCCGCTGCGCAGCATGATGTCGGGAATCCGAAACTCTCCGCCGATCTCGATCAGCTCGCCACGCGAGACGATAACCTCGTTGCCGTGCGCCAGCGTCTCGAGCGCCAGCAGCACGGCCGCGGCGTTGTTGTTGACGACGAGCGCGTCCTCGGCGCCGGTGAGGCGACGCAGCAGCGCCTCCACGTGGCTGTAGCGCGAGCCGCGCTCCTTGCTGGCCAGATCCATCTCGAGGTTCGAGTAGGCGGCCGCCACCGCCGCCACGCGCTCGCGCGCGAGACCGCTCAGCAAGGCCCGGCCGAGGTTGGTGTGCAGGACCACGCCCGTGGCGTTGATCACCGGTCGTAGCGAGAACCGTCCGGCACGGCGGACGCCGTCGGCGATGCGCGCGACCAGCATATCGGCATCCGCGGGCGGAGTCCCCTGCCCGCGCACGCGCGCGCGCTCGGCGTCCAACGCCTCGCGCACCGCCGCCGTCAGCCGCGCGTGGGAAACGCCAGTGAGGGCGGGATCCTCGCCGAGGCGCCGCACGAGCTGATCGACCGACGGCAGGCTGCGGAGCGCGGCGGCGCGGTCAGCGCTCACTGAGCGCCGCCTCGACCTTGGCGCGCAGACGCGAGATGACCTCCTGCGCCTCGGCGCGCCAGGCCTGCGCCGACCACCGGCCTTCCGGCGTGCCGCGGCGCACGGCGTCCTCGGTGAGTCCCGCCCAGAGCTCCTCGAGATCATCGGCGGTGAGTCCCTGACCGCGAAGCGCGCGCGCCCAGTCGGCGGCGAGCGCGTCGATCTGACGATCACGCTCGGCTGCGAGACGGCGGGCCTTGCGGATCAGGTCGGCGAGTCGGGACGCCATCTTAGTGCTTCACCGCCTCTCGTATGGCGTCCACGAGATTGGCTTCGAACCGGCCCGTGGAGGCACACGGATACACGGGATTGGTCTTCAGCTTACCCGAGGATCCCGTGCGATGCCCCTGCGTGCGCATGCTGGAGTTGATCTGCAGGCGCGTGGAGTCGCCGTTGGGCTCGGCGAACACCGTGAAGGTCACGAGCGCCTCGCCCTCCAGCTGATCATCACCGTTGCGGCCGCAGTCGGAGTACACGCCGATCGGCGTGACGACGTCATCGGTGGCGATGACGCCGGAGTCCCGGGCGATCGCGCGCAGTGGCAGGTTCTGCTTGGCAAGCGCTCGCACCAGCGCCATCCATGTGACGTCGTACCCGGCGCCGATCTCTGCCCGGTAGGGCGGCGGCGCCAGCGGCGACACGTGCGGCCGCGCGCACCCGAGCGGCAACAGGGCCACCGCCATCATCACCAGCCTAACCGCCGCCGGGCGGGTGGTGATCGATCCCACGGTACGCTCGGATGAACCGTTCGATGCGCGCCTCGTCGACGTTGTCCATGGCCTCCAGCCGCGTCCAGGCCGTGAGCGCGATGCGACTCTGCATCGTCGGATACGGCGCCAGGATGACCTGCGTCGGGTACTTGCGGACGATGGCCGCCAGCTTCTCGACGACGTCCGGACAGGCGCAGTTGTACTGGATCACTACGCCCGCGTCCTCGAGGTTGTGGACCTGGAGCTCGTTCGGGATGGGGCGCGTGTGAATCCCCCAGGGCGCGATGTACGGCAGATGCGGACCGGAGGTCGGCGGCGTGGAGTTGTAGGGCTCGTGCGGATCGGTGAGCGTCTGTACGTGCCGGTTGCCCTGGTCGGGAAACTTCTGGCCGGGCAAGTCCGCTTGCGCACGGTACGCGAAGTATCCGACGACCACCGCGACGACGACGGCAGCCGCGACGCCCGCGCCCAGTGTCCAGCGCCGTCGTGCGCGTCGCGCCTGGCCGCGTCCTTTGCGGTCTTGAGTGGCCATCACCGTCGTCCCCTCACGCGTGGCGGAAGCGTGTGGGAGTCGAACCCACCTCCAGCTTGTCTAGAGCCGGACGCCGGATTTGAAGTCCGGGAGGCCCACCGGGTTCCTAGACGCTTCCGTCGAATATTGTCAGTAACTTACTGAGCTAGTGCCACAACCTTTCCGGCCTGAATGTGCCCGAACTGTGGCCTGCGGTCCCGCGCTTCGCGAAGATCCTGATCGCTGACGATGACGTAGCGCTTGATACGGCGGCCGTCGCATGGCCGCTGATCTTCATACAGACCGCTGGCGTCCCGGACCGCACCATCGCTCGGACCCCACTCCGTCTCAGGTCGTGCAGCAGCGTCCCAGTATACCCGGCCCGCCGACGGGCCGACCGCCACGCATTGGTGAACTCCAACTGACGGGCGTGTAAGCAGCGAGCATCCGGCCGGCGCGCAGGATTGTGAATCCGGGCGGCCGATGCCGCTGACCGACCGGCCTCGCGGCGTGCATCCGCGGGGCGTGATCCTGGAGGAAGTCTCCGACGCGGCGAAGTCGCACGGCGTCGAGGCATTCGAATCGCACAGTGGTCGGCGATGGGATTACGACTCGGCCCACGACGAACTCGAGCGTCGGAATGGTGTCGAGGGCGCGCGGCGATCATCCACGACGCGAAGGCGGCGGCGGCGAAGCTGCCGAAGAACGCGTTGGATTGGCTCGAGTAAAGCCACTACGCGAACAATCCGCCGGTGGTCACGAGGCTGGCGTCAGCGTGGCGCAATCGCAAGGCGGCGGCGCGATGAGCGTGGCGACCGGCTTCGCGAGTTATCTACGGCAGCCGCTTCAAAGAGAACACGGTCCGCGGCTCTCCACACACTCGGCACCGATCCTCGCTTTGACGAAGCTCAAGCTCCCACCCGATCTCTTCCAGATAACGCTGCACTTCGCCCGTGGAGAGAGTGCTCCTGGTGACGATGCACTCCATGCACATCGGCCGTTCGATGATCAGTACCGCGATGACGGCGGCATGCCTAGGCACCGGCTAGCCCTCCTGGCATGGGAGTGCATCACCAATGCCGAGAAGTCGACATCGTGATCGTCCTTTGCGGCTCGCGAAGTCCCGGTTCTCGCGGTGCTCGTAATTCTAGTGGGTGGACTCGCTGGACTCCTTTATCTCGTCACCCGCAGTCGGGGAATGTCTCCTCTGCAGCCCGAACAGGAACGAGAAAGGAGCGAACGCTTCCTGCGAAACATCCCCCGCCGCCGTCACCCTAAGCCTCCTGCAAGTGGACCGCGTGAGTAGGCGCCCCGATGCTCGAAAGATCCGCAGCGATCGGCGTATTGCCGGCCCGCCACGTACGTGGCGGCGGCCATCAAGATGACCGATACGATCGCCGCGCTCATTGGTAGCACGCCGATATGCTATCGCGCCGCACGTCCCAGCCGACTACGACGAAGGTCCAGTGTGGAAGATTGTTATGTGGACAACAGGCGCGCCCGATGGCTGTTTCTTTCAAGTGATCGAAACGTAATCGAAAGGACCACTAGCGCTGCCGGAACGCGTATGCGATGCTGCGCGCTCGCCGTTCGGTCGCGATGCCCCGAGGCGGATAGAAACCGTAGAAGGTGAGCCGGATGCACGACAACATCGCTTCGCACGGTCGCCACCGTGCTGTAGGAGAGGCCACAGATGCCTTATTCGGTCTCCGGTGCGAGCGATCGCCACGGGAGCCCCGCGTCGCCGAGGGAGCTGATCTGGGTCGCTGTGAACGCCAACGGAGATACGCGCTGTGCGGGTTGTGGTAAGCCGATTCGTGTTGGCGACCCGATGTACGAGATTGTCGTTGATGGTCGAGAGCTGAATCTCGGTCCGACTTGCGGTGGGCGTCACATGGAAGTGTGGCGCAACGAACGCGCCAAGGACCTCTCAACAAGCTGATCGGCGACTATCGCGGCCCTGGAGGGCCACCGGGTTCCTAGACGCTTCCGAAGCCCTCCGAGTGTACCATTGGGCCGCACGGTGAACTCCGACCCACGCCTCGCCGTTGACGAGCGGCGTCCGTCGGTTTCTCCCTGGCGGCTCGGAGGACTCCCGCCCGCCATACTGGTGCGCCAGGTATATCGAGGTCTGTTGGCGCACGACGTTCTCGATCGCGCCGCGAGCCTCTCGTACTACTTCTTGTTCGCGCTGTTTCCCGCCCTGCTCTTCCTCACGTCGATCGTCGGCCTCCTGCCGTGGCCGAAATTGGTGGATCAGCTGATCGGCTATCTCGCCCGCGTGCTTCCGGCCGACGCCGGATCGCTGCTGACCAGGACCGTGGCGGAGGTGATCGACGGCGCGCGCGGCTCGCTGGTGTCCCTCGGCGTGCTCGGAGCGTTGTGGGCCGCCTCGAGCGGCATGGTCTCGATCAGCAACGCGCTCAACGTCGCATTCGAGGTCCGCGACACGCGCCGCTGGTGGCGGCACCGGCTGGAAGCCATGGGCCTCACCATCGGGTTCTCCCTGCTCACGATCGTCGCCATGCTGCTGTTCGTGTTCGGCGAGCGCATCGGCGACGAGGTGGCGCGGGGGCTGGGCGTCGGCCAGGCATTCACGCGAGCCTGGAACATCGCCCGCTGGCCGGCGCTGACACTGTGCGCGTTGGTTGGCATCATGCTGGTCTACCAGCTGGCGCCCGCTGCGCGTCTGCACTGGCGCCGTGTTACGCCGGGCGCGATCTTCGCCCTGGTCGGCTGGCTGCTCGCCTCCTATGCGCTGCGGCTCTACGTCCGGTACGTCGGCAACTACAACGCCACCTATGGCTCGATCGGCGGCGTGATCGTGCTCATGCTCTGGTTTTATCTCTCGAGCCTGGCGTTGCTGGTGGGCGCCGAGATCAACAGCCAAATCCGCAGGGCTCAAATAGGGGGACCGGGGTCCCTCCTCGATTACCGCCAGCCGCCAGCCAGCGGTGGGTAGATGTCGAGGACGTCGCCCGGCGCGAGCCGACGATCCGGAGCCGCCTCGCGTCCGTTGACGAGGAGCACGCTGTCGAAGCCCTCCGGAATGCCGAGTCGGGTCGTCACGTCCGACGCGGTGCTGCCCTCGGGAACGTCGAGGATGGCGACACCACGACGACTACCGAGCGGTAGAAAGCGTTCGAGGGTCGCGAACAGATGAACTTCGACCCGCACCGCCTCAGCGGTCGGTGGAGTGAGCGATACGCAGGCGGTCGCCGGGCCGGATGCGGTCCTGGCTGTCGAGCCGGTTCCACCGCATGACGTCGTCCACGGAGACGCCGTACCGACGGGCGATGGCGCTGACGGTGTCTCGCGGCCGTACGACGTGGATCTCACCGGTCGCCGAGACTCGGGTCACCTCGGTCCGGACCGACCCCATCATCACGGACGGCCGACGTGGAGCCAGCGCGGCCTCCACCCGGTCGCGTTCGCCCTCGGGCACGCGAAGCGTCCAGGGGCCGCCTGGCGGCGTCACGCCGCGGATCAGGGTCGGGTTCAGCGCGCGGACCGTCTCCAGCGACAGGCCGGCGTTCGAGGCAAGACGTCGCAGGTCCGTCGACGGCGGAACGGAAATGGTCTCGACGGCCAGTGGCTCGAGGTCGTCGAATTCGAACCCGTAACGGTCGGGGTCCCGGCCGATCATCGTGGCCGCGTGGATCTGGGGCACGAAGTCCTTCGTCTCCCGCTTCAGGTGACGCGACTGCGCGAGCGTCCAGAAGTCGTCCGAGCCGGTCTTCTGGATGGCGCGCGCCACCTTGAGCTCGCCCGCGTTGTACGCCGCCTGTGCGAGGGCCCACGAGCCGAACATCCCATAGAGATCCTGCAAGTATCCCGCAGCGGCGACCGTCGACTTCTGCGGGTCGAGCCGCTCGTCCACCCAGCGATCGACGCGCAGGCCGTAGCGGCGCGCGGTTCCGGCCATGAACTGCCACATGCCCTTGGCGCCCACGCGCGACACGGCGTCGGGCTTGAAGCCGCTCTCGATCATCGCGGTGAAGACCAGGTCCTCCGGCAGACCTCGCGAGCGAAAGACCTGGCGCGCCATGGAGAGGTAGCGTCCCGACCGGCTCACCCAGAGCGTCATCGCATCGCGGTGAGGGCCGGTGAAGCGCTCGAGGAAAAACTGTACTTGAGGATTGAGCGCGACGGGATAGGCTTGGGCCATGACGGCCGAATACGAGACGCGGCTCCCGTCCGCGTACGCATCGGCCCAACCGTCCGACGGGTCGTTGAAGGGCTCGGAACCGGTGCCGTTGACGTCGTGTTCACCCAACGAGGCCCAAGGTAGATCGCAGGCGGGGACGGCAGCCGGCTCGACAACAGGGTCGTCCTGACTGAAAGCGTCTGGCGCATCCTTGGGAGACGGAGCGGAAAGGGGCTCAGCGGCCGCGAGTGCGATGGCACCCGGGCCGATCAAGATCGAGAGGCTGAGAGCCGCCGCGAAGACGCGGCTATGAGTCGTCATAGCTGGAAAGGTTGGTCATTTTTACCATGGACCAAGGTCCAGGGTCAACGCGTCCCCGGTCGCAACGAGGACGTGTATCTTGATGGCTAGGAGGGAGGCGTCGCCGGGGCCTGAGACCCCGGGGCTCCACCGAGGTAGCACAGACCAGGAGGTCACAGTGAAGAGAGCGCTAGCAACGATCGTCGGAGTCGCGTTCGTGTTCGCCAGTGCCGGGCTCGTCGGCGCCCAGACGACGCCGCCGGCCACCAAGACGGACGACAAGAAGATGGAGGACAAGTCCTCCTCCATGAAGAAGGCCCCGCACCACACGGCCGTCGGCACGGTGAAGACCGCCGCTCCCGACAACATCGTCGTTGGGGGCAAGTCGAAGGGCAAGGACACCGAGTGGACGTTCGCCCTCGACGACAAGACCAAGATCAAGAAGGGTGGTAAGGATGTGACCGCCAAAGACCTGGCGGCTGGAGACAAGGTCACCGTCCGCTACATGGACGAAGGCGGCAAGATGACGGCGATGAGCGTGAGCGCCTCGACCCCGTCCAAGCAGGCCAAGGCGAAGGACGACGCCACGAAGAAGTAGGAGCTTCGAGTTGAGGACGCCGGCTCAGCGCGAGCCGGCGTCCAGGACTCTGTCCTCCACGACCCCGGCGAACCACACGTTGCGATCATTGAGATCCACGGTCGCCACCATGCCGGGCGTCGTCTCCAGCTCGCGCAGCCAGGCCCGCTCGGCGTAGTAGCCAACCAGACGCGGCGACAACTTGAAGCGCTGACGGTCTCGGAGGGGGACCTTCGGCGAGCGAGAATCGACGAATTCCGAGTGTGTCACCCACACCAGCCAACGGCCGGCGGGGATGTCGGCCAGGGCGAACCGACCGCCGGAATCGACCACCGTCGTAACAACCAGCTCCGGAGAGCCGGACTGCCACACCTCGCGCTCGTAAGCCTCTCGGGCTTGCCGCATCTTCGTCGCCGCATCGCGGTACGCTGCCGGCGACTCACGCGCGTGCGACCGGAGGTCGTCCAATCGCCGCAAGAGCGCCTCCGAGCGGGGCAGGAGCACGACCGTCGCATGCGCAATCGGCTCATCGTCGGCGTTCGGCTTGCGTCGCTCGTTGTAGACGCGGCCTTCGATGCTGACCATTTCGCCTCGCCGACGGGCCGCATCGTACGCTTTGAGGTCCACATCCAGCGCGGCGGCGGCGGAGACTGCCGTCAACAGAAGCGCCGCAACAAGGGTGACCGGTTTCACACGCGCGCCTCCCCCGGCGGTCGGGTTCGCCAGCGATCGTGTGACCAGAGCCACTGCTCGGGAGCCTCGCGGATCGCGCGCTCGATGGCGGCCGTACATCGTGCCGTGAGTTCGACGACGGCTGCCTCGGAGCCATTCGTCTCCGGCGGCGTCAGAGCGGGGCGGATAAGAACGATGTGGCGCCCGTCCCGGTCACGCCGGGCGAAGATTGGGACCACCGGCGTCCGCGTGCGGAGGGCCAGCACTGCGATGCTGCGCGAGGTCGAGGCGGGCCGCCCAAAGAAATCCACGAACACGCCCTCACGTCGCGCCGCGTTCTGGTCCATGAGGATGCCGATCATCCGGCCGCGCCGTAGGGCTTCGAGGACCGGACGCAGCGCCCCCCGCTTGTCGATCAGCTCCACGCCTGTGCTGCGGCGTAGCCGGTCGGCGAGCGCGTCGAGCCACGGCGCGTCGAGCGGCCGAACGACGATCGACAGTGGAAAGCCGGTCAGCCGATGCGCGGCGGCCAGGAGCTCCCAGTTTCCGAGGTGCGCGGTGAGCATCAACGCCCGGCCATGTGTGCGCATGGCGGCCGTCAGGTGCTCGGCCCCGTCGAGACGGATCCGCCCCAGGGTCTCCTCCAGCGGGCGGGTCAGGACACGCGCCAGCTCGATCAGCGTCATCCCGAGGTGCTGAGAGGCGTGCCGCGCCAGTCGGGCCCGGGCGCGCAGCGGCAGGGCGGGATACGCCACAGCCAGGTTGTCGAGCGCGATCTGGCGGCGTCGCCGTACCACCACGTAGGCGGCGTCGCCGACGCGGCGACCGAGCCAGAGCGCGATGGGCAACGGCAGCCGGCCGACGATGGCCAGCGCCGCACCCGTGGCTAGCTGAGACGCCGCCGATGTTCTCGCAGCAGCTCCACCGCGATGGGAACCAGCGACAGCACGATCACGATGACGACCACGATGTGGATATGCGAGCCGATGTTCGGAATCGACTGGCCCAGCAGATAACCGCCCCACGTCATGCTCACGACCCATCCGATCCCACCGGCGACATTGTAGAAAATGAAGCGTCGGTACTCCATCTGGCCGACCCCGGCGACCGTCGGCGCAAAAGTCCGCACGATGGGCACGAAGCGGGCGATCACGATCGTCTTGGCGCCGTGGCGCTCGTAAAAGCGGCGCGTGCGCTCCACGTGGGCGGGATTGAACAGCAGCGACTTTTCGCGGGTGAACAGCCGTGGGCCGATGTGGCGGCCGATCGCGTAGCCGACGCTGTCGCCGACGACCGCCGCCACGATCAGCAGCACGTTGAGCCACCAGATGTTCAGCGCGCCGGTAGCCGCCACCAGGCCGGCCGTGACCAGCAGCGAGTCGCCCGGCAGGAAGAAGCCGACGAGGAGACCGGTCTCCGCGAAGACGATGACGACCAGAAGCCCATACCCGCCCCATCGGATGAGCGAGTCGAGCTGAGCGCCTCGGAGTAGCTCGGCCAGAACCTCCAACGGTGCGCTACTTGCCCCGCGCGACAGCGCCGACCGCGCGGGGAGAGAGCGCCGGCTCACTGCCTTTGATCCGCATGCCGTAGAACGACCGCCACACGAACACCATCGAAAGCACGAAGAAGATCAGGCTCAGCACCCGGCTGAGCCCCGGCCCGCTCGCCGTCGTCAGGCTCACCGCGAGCTCCACGGCGAGCAGCCCGAAGAGCGTGGTGAACTTGATCACGGGGTTCATGGCCACGGACGAGGTGTCCTTGAACGGGTCGCCCACCGTGTCCCCGACGACGGTGGCCGCGTGCAGCGGGCTCCCCTTCTCCTTCAGCTCCGTCTCCACGATCTTCTTGGCGTTGTCCCAGGCGCCGCCCGCGTTGGCCATGAAGACCGCCTGGTAGAGGCCGAACAGCGCGATGGAGATGAGGTAGCCGATGAAGAAGTACGGCTCCAGGAACGCGAAGGCGAGCGTCGAGAAGAAGACCGTGAGAAAGATGTTGAACATGCCCTTCTGCGCGTATTGCGTGCAGATCTCCACGACCTTCTTGCTGTCGGACACCGACGCCTTCGTGGCGCCCTCCAGGCGGATGTTGGCCTTGATGAACTCGACCGCGCGGTAGGCGCCGGTGGACACGGCCTGGGTGGCGGCGCCCGTGAACCAGTAGATGACCGCGCCGCCCGTGATGAGGCCGAGCAGGAAGGGCGGGTGCAGCAGCGAGAGCTTGTCGAGGTTCTGGGTGAGACGGTCTGTGAGGACGACGATGATCGAGAAGATCATCGTGGTAGCGCCGACCACGGCGGTGCCGATCAGCACCGGCTTGGCCGTCGCCTTGAACGTGTTGCCGGCGCCGTCGTTCTCCTCGAGCATCGCCTTGGCGTTGTCGAACTTGACGTCGAAGCCGTAGTCGCGTCGGATCTGCGCGGCCACGTTCGGGATCTGCTCGATGACCGACAGCTCGTAGACCGACTGCGCGTTATCGGTGACGGGCCCGTAGGAGTCGACGGCGATGGTGACCGGGCCCATGCCAAGGAAGCCGAAGGCAACCAGGCCGAACGCGAAGACCGCGGGCGCGACCATGAGCGCGCCGAGCCCCAGCGTACTGACTAGGAACGCGATGCCCATCAGCACCACGATTGTCATGCCCAGCCAGTAGGCGCTGAAGTTGCCCGCCACGAAGCCGGAGAGCACGTTCAACGAGGCGCCGCCCTCCCGCGAGGCCGTCACCACCTCCCGCACGTGGCTCGACTCCGTGGAGGTGAACACCTTGACGAGCTCCGGGATGATCGCGCCCGCGAGGGTGCCGCACGTGATGACCGTCGAGAGCTTCCACCACAGCGAGCCGTCGCCCAGGTTGCCGATCAGCACGTAGGACGCCGCGTAGGTCATGACGACGGACACGATGGACGTCAGCCACACCAGCGCGGTGAGCGGCGCCTCGAAGTTCATCCGCGCCACCGTCGCGTACCGCGCACGCGCGATGGCCTCGTTGATCAGATAGGAGCCGCCGCTCGCCACGATCATCAGCACGCGCATCGTGAAGATCCACACCAGCAGCTGCACCTGCACGGCCGGCTCGCGCACGGCGAGCAGGATGAAGGAGATCAGCGCGACGCCGGTGACGCCGTAGGTCTCGAAACCGTCGGCGCTGGGACCGACCGAGTCGCCGGCGTTGTCACCCGTGCAGTCGGCGATGACCCCGGGGTTCCGCGCGTCGTCCTCCTTGATGTTGAACACGATCTTCATGAGGTCGGAGCCGATGTCGGCGATTTTGGTGAAGATCCCGCCGGCGATGCGCAGCGCGGCCGCGCCGAGCGACTCGCCGATCGCGAAGCCGATGAAGCACGGGCCGGCGTAGTCACCCGGGATATACAGCAGGATGCAGAGCATCAGGAACAGCTCGACGCTGATCAGCAGCATCCCGATGGACATGCCGGCCTTCAGCGGGATGGCGTAGACGGGATAGGCCTCGCCCTTGAGGCTGGCGAAGGCCGTGCGGGAGTTCGCAAAGGTGTTGATGCGAATACCGAACCACGCGACGCCATAGCTGCCCGCGATGCCGACGAGGCTGAAGAGCAGGATGATCAGCACGCGGCTGGCCTCGAAGTGCAGCAGGAAGCCGAAGTAGAGGACGATGATGATGCCGATGAAGACCTCGAGGATCAGGATGAACTTGCCCTGGGTGATCAGGTACGTCTTGCACGTCTCGTAGATCAGCTCCGAGATCTCGCGCATCGAGGCGTGCACCGGCAAGCTCTTGAGCTGGTTGAAGATCACCAGGCCGAACACCAGGCCGAGCACGCAGACGCCGAGCCCCAGCGTGAGCAGCGTGCGGCCGCCGACGCCGCCGACGTGGACCTGGCCGAGGTCCGGTATCTTGAGGCTGGCCTCGCCGCCGCCGTGCTGGGCGGGCGCGGCGGCCGCCTGGGCAAAGGCCGTCGGCGCCGCGACGAGCGCGGCCACGGCGAGGACGAGCAGTGCCGCAATGAGCTTGCCGTTCATGATCGTGAATCTCCCGGGTTCGATGGACAATCCGTGACGAGAATCGTCGCAACTCTACGCGACGGTCACGAGGGTGTCAACGCGAAAGTCGTTGAGTTGACAGGCTTTGTCGGCCGCCAGTACCATCCGACCGGATGCCGGCCGGCGAGGAAATTGAAGTCACGTGCCCGACGTGCCGAAAGCGCGCCGCGTGGCACGGCAACCCACACCGGCCGTTCTGCTCGCTGACCTGCCGCCTGATTGACCTCGGCGTCTGGCTCGACGAGGGCTACCGGATTCCGGAGGACAAGGGCGAGAACGATGTTTCGTAAGACCACCGGCACCATCCTCTGTCCGTCGTGCGGGCGCCTCACGAGCGCGGAGGCGGAGCAGTGCCTCGTGTGCGGCCGCCGTAATCCCGGGATGTGGGGCTTCGCGGCGCCGCTCCGGGCGATCTTCGGGCAGCACAGCTTCACCAACGTGGTCACCGTCGCGTGCATCGCCCTGTACGTCGTCAGCTTGATGCTCGACCCGCGGGCGGCGTTCTCCGCGCGCAGCCCCTTCGACGCGCTCGCGCCGAGCAACGCCGCGCTTGAGGCGCTGGGCGGCGCCGGCACGGAGCCATGGCGGGTCGGCCAGTGGTGGACGATCTTCACGGCCGTGTACCTGCACGGGAGCATCCTGCACATCCTGTTCAACGTGCTGTGGATCCGGCAGCTCGGGCCCGCCGTTGAGCAGCTCTTCGGGCCCGCCCGCCTGATGGTGATCTTCACGGTGGCCGGCGCCGTCGGGTTCGTGGTCTCGAACTGGGTGGGCCATCCCTTCACGATCGGAGCGTCCGGCGCGGTGTTCGGCCTCCTCGGCGCGATCGTCGCCTTCGGCAAGAAGCGCGGCGGCACCTTCGGCGCGATGGTGCTGCGCCAGTACGGCTACATGGCCCTGATGATGTTCGTGTTGAGCTTCTTCATCCGCGCCGTGAACAACGCCGCGCACGCCGGCGGGTTCGCGGGCGGGCTGCTGGCGGGGCTCGTGATGTCGCTCGCAGAGCATCGGCGCGAGACGACCCTTGACTGGGTGCTGGCGGCGGCGTGCATCGCCGTGACACTTCTCGGTTTCGTGCTGTCGCTCTGGTCCGCGTTCGCCGGCTGACGCGCTCAGAACCGATACGAGATGCCGCCCTGGAAGTTGATCGGCGGGGCCGGCGTGAGAAACCGCTGCACCGGGGAGCCCTCGGCTCGCGGGTTCGGCGCGAACGTCCCGAACGTCTCGTAGTTGGTGTCGAGCAGATTGTTCACGGCGATGTAGGCCGTGAGCGCCTTTACACGGGCGATCAATGATGCGTTGAGCACGACGTAATCGCCGAGCTGTCGCTCGGCATTGGCCTCGTCGCCGCGCAGCCATTGCCGACCGACGTACGTGCCGCTCAGCGAGAACGTGAGCCATTCGGTGGGGTGCGTATCGATGCCGGCGTTGATCCGGTGGCGGGGTATCAGTGGCAGCTGGCTGCCCTTGCGGACGAGCTGGGTGCACGGCGGCGTCGAGCAGTTCCCGGTGACCCGCGAGGTGCCGAGGAGCACGTCCTCACGGAACGTTGCGTCCGTGTAGGCGTAGTTGATCCACGGCTCGAGGAGACGCTCGTACTTGCCGCGGAGCTCGACCTCGATGCCCTGGCGCCGCGTGCCGCCCACGTTCTGAAAGAAGAGGCCGACCGTGCCAGTGGGGGCGACCGAGAAGATGTCGTTCTGCACGTCGCTCCGATAGAGCGCCAGATGTCCCTCGAGCCAGGGCCACGGCTGCGCGCGCATGCCGACTTCGTAGTTGCGCACCGTGACCGGCTTGAGTGGGGGGTCGGCGGCGGTGCCCGCCTGCAGCCCGGGGCAGATCGTGGCGGGCGAGGCACACGTCAACTCGAGAAACGCCGGCGCCCGAAAGCCCTCGGCGTAGCTGAAATAGAAATTGAGGCGGGGCGTCGGGTTGTAGTTGATCCCGAATCGCGGCGTGGTGCGCATGAACGTGTCTGTCCCAGCCGAGCTCGGAATGTCGGGATCCGGCGTGCGGTCGCCGATGATGTGACGCACATAATCGAAGCGTGCACCGCCGGTGACCAGCAGCTGGTCGCCGAGCACCAGCAAATTGCGTCCCACCTCAAATGTATCGAGCACCCAGCCGCCGATCGTCGTCTGCCCGTCCAGCACGTCCGAATTGATCGCGCGCTCACCCTCGTGCGTCTCCTCGAACACCTTCACGTGAGCGTCGGCGTGTGCGTACTCCGCGCCGAGGACAAGGCGGTTCGAGCGGCCGAAGACCGTGGCCTGGTGGATCGCCTCGAGCGTTCCCCCTGCGGTAGCCGTGCTCGTGAAGGAACGCGTATTGTTGTCGACGAGATTGACGTTGAACTGCTCGGCGTCGAGCGTGCGCACGAACAGCGTGCCCGCCAGCGCCCAGTGCTCGCTGAGGTCCTGCTTGAGATTGAGCGTCACCGCGTTCATCAGGGGCGCGAAAAAGTCGCCTCTCGTGAAATTGCGGGTCCGGTGCTGATCGAGTTCGCTCTCGGGTAGCGAGCCCGGCTGCTGCAGACGGTTCTGCGCGCGCTGATAGGACAGCGACAGGTCCGTGCCGCCCTGCCGAAACCCGAACCGCGCGAAGAGCTTGCCGAGGCGGCTCGCCGAGGCGTCGCGCCAGCCTTCTTCGGTGAAGTACGTGCCGGACACGTAGTAGTCGAACGGCCCCTCGGTGCCGCCCACCCGCAAGCGATACTTCTGGCGGCCGAAGCTGCCCCATTCGCCCTCCGGCACGATCTCGCGAATCTCGGCACCGCGCCGGGTCACGATGTTCAGCACACCGCCGAGCGTGTTGCGGCCGAATTCCGCGTAGGGGCCGCGGATCAGCTCGATGCGCTCGATGTCGTCGAGCGGCAGGAGATCGAAGTTGATCTCCTCGACGGTCGGCTCGTTCACCCGCACACCGTCGACGAACACGCTGATGCCTTGCGGCACGCCGGTGACCGACGTGCCCTGAAAGCCGCGGACTGACAGATCCATCTGGAATGAGTTGCCTTGTTGGTCCGCGGTCGTCACACCCGGCAGTCGTCGCAGCGCATCCTGCAGGGTCACGGCGCCCGTCGAGCGCAGCGTCTCGCCGGGCACGACGTCGACGGTTGCGGGTACTCGATCGGCGGGCAGCGGCGTCGATGGTAGACGCGTGGTCGTGACATCCAGCGGGGGCAGGCGCACGATCGGCGGTTCGGCCGGTTGGCCGGGCGCGACGGGCTGTTCCTGCCCGGCGACCGGCATCCCGACTAACAGAACCGCAGCGCCCAGCGCGGCAGAGAATCCACGTGCACGCCTGCCACCGGCACATCGGGCCATGGTCAGGCTGATACTCGAGGGTGTGGCGGGCGGCAACCCCCGGACGGCTACGAACCGGCGAGCCACACGGCTACGACGTCAGTCGAGCAAGCGCGCTCGCAGTGCCGCCACCGCCGCCTGCGTCCGATCCGTGACCGCCATCTTTTCGAGGACCCGCTGGACGTACTTCTTGGCCGTGGCGACGCTCCAGCGCATCCGTTCGGCGATCTGGCGGTTCGTCAGCCCGTCGGCGATCGCGCGCAGCACGTCGAGCTCGACGGGGCTCAGCGTCTCACCCGGCCCGGGACGCGATTCGGGCGCGGCGGCGCTCGCGAGGTCTCGCAGTAACGTCCGATCCACCACGGACTCTCCGGCCCGTATCGCGCGCACGGCTGATAGCAGCTCGCGGCGCCCGACGCCCTTGAGCACGTAGCCCGCCGCGCCCATCTCGATCGCTCGCCGCACGAGCGCACGCTCGGCGTGCATCGTGACGATCAAGACGCTGATGCCCGGCGCGGCGCGCTTGAGCTCGGGCAGCGTGGCGAGCGCGTCACCGTCGGGCAGCTCGACGTCGAGCAACAGTACGTCGGGGGTTGCGCGCCGCGCCTCCCGGATCGCTTCGGCGGTGGTTCCGGCCTCGCCGACGACCTCGATGCCGTCGTCATCCAGCATCGTGCGCAATCCCTCGCGCACCATCGGGTGGTCGTCGACAATGACGATGCGTATCGGCGCGTCAGGCCCGGACGTCACGCGCGTCGCTCGTCACGGGCAGCCGCGCCGTCACGCGGGTGCCGCGGCTCGGATGGCTGTCGATCGTGCACGTGCCGCCGAGCAGCCGGGCGCGCTCGATCATGCTGGTGAGCCCGAGGCCGCCGCGCGTTCGCGCCAGGGCTGGCTCGAAGCCGACACCGTCGTCGCGGACGTCGAGCGTGACCCAGCCGTCCGCGCGCGTGAGCCCGACCTCGACATGGGGCGTGCGGGCATGCCGCGCGGCGTTGGCGACGGACTCCTGGAAGATGCGGAATACCGCCGTCTCCACATCGGGCGGGAGTCGCTCGCCGTCGAGGTTGTCGGTGAGGGTCGCGGCCCAGCCGGCGTCACGCGCCGTCTCTGCAAGGTCCTCGCGTATCGCGGCTGCGAGCGGGCGCGCGGCGACCGCGGAGGGACCGAGAGCCTGCAGCACGCGGCGGATCTCGGTAATGGCACGGTCGAGCCGATCGAGACCGATCTCGAAGTCGCGCTCGGCGCGACGGGGCACCGTTTCCGCGACGTCACGCGCCGTGTCGAGGTGCTGCTTGGCGCTGACGATCAGCGGCGCGATCCCGTCGTGAATCTCGTACGCGATGCGCCGTCGCTCCTGCTCGCGCGCATAGATGACCTGCCCGACGAGCCGCGCGAGCTCGTGCGCGTACGCGGTCTTGCCGCGCCAGGCCCGCAGGAGCACGGCGGTGGCGGTCACGATCAGCACGACCTGGACGCAGTGGAGCATCAGCCCCAGTGCGGAGCCGTGAACGCCGAACGGCTCCGTCCAGATCTCGAGGAGCTCGTAGAGCGCCATGCCGAGGAAGACGACGGCAAGCGTGAGCTCCCCGTACCAGGCCACCACGCCTTTGACCGCGCGCCACGCCATGAGGTCCTCCGGCGGCCGGTCGCACGAAACCGGCGGTGACCGGCTCATTAGCACAGTCAGACGCGCGACGCCAAGCCGATGCGCGGCGGCCCGCGGCCACTCCAAGCGGTGGGCGGAGACAGAAACGCCCGGGCCGCGTGACGCGACCCGGGCGCTCATGTGGAGAAGCATCGCCTCTCCATCAAGGGGAAAACGGGGGGAACGAGGCGTTCCCCCCGTTTGTGATTAACCCCGGCAGCGACCTACTCTCCCACGCAGTTGCCCACGCAGTACCATCGGCCCAGGAGGGCTTAACTTCCGTGTTCGGGATGGGAACGGGTGTGGCCCCTCCGGCATCGCCACCGGGAATCG